>ENA-OFCI01000018-OFCI01000018.1-metagenomes-genome-assembly--contig:-NODE-18-length-105475-cov-4.978021_pt1 | contig 105475 bp, 73 predicted proteins | sample MGYA00153391_OFCI01 | MGnify analysis MGYA00153391
TTAAAAAAAGACATGCTTGCTACCGGTGCCGATATTGCGGTAATTGTAACCAAAACAATGCCTAAAGATCTGCATCAGTTTGGCGAAAAAAATGGCGTATATATATGTACTTTTTCAGAGGCTAAAAGCCTTGCACAGGTTTTAAGAAATGCTGTTTTAAAAATAAGTGAGAGCCGAACTAGCCAGGAAAACAAAGGTGAAAAAATGGTAGCCATGTATAATTATCTAACAAGCCATGAGTTTGTAGGCAACATGAATGCCATGCGGGAAGGCTTTAGGGGTCTGCGTTCTATGATGCAAAAGGAAAGAGAAGACTTTGAGAAAAACTTTAAAAAGAAAGAAAAACAGATTGAATTAATTATACAAAATTCCTTACACATTTCAGGATCGGTAGAAGGAATTGCCGGTCAGGAACTGAATATGCAGTTGGTAGATAATGATGAATAAAAGTATGGCTGGTTATAATAAATAAAAGTATGCCTCAAGATACACTGTGGTTAAATGACAAAGGTGCTAATTTCATAATTTACGACCACGACCAAATGACAGATGCGGCTTTAATAGAGCAAATAGTTAACTCAACGTCAACAGATTCTGCTACTGAATATACATTTTCGCAACACAACAACTCACACAGCGATTCTTTGCTGCAAACGCTTATAAGTTTTGAGAGGTTTCACAAAGAGAATAAATTTTTAGAAGAAAAAGTTTATTACGACAACTTGGGAAATAAGTTAGAATTTGTAATCATACTTATTTTTATTGCTTTTATTTTTTATGCTTTTTACAGAAAAAACAAAAAGAAAAATAATCCATATGCAGAAGATGACAAATGAATGGATTGAAATAGGCACACGCAGAAAAAATTATTTTGAAGAGGAAGAATATGAGCAGCCAATTAAAAAGCCAAGTAATAATTTTCTTGTTTACAGGGGAAAAGATTTAAAATTTTCTTCGGAAGAAATAGCGATAATCCTACACAAACGGTTCCCCTATTTTAATAAATTATCCAAGGTAGAAAGAATTCGTTTTTTACAGAGGCATAATAAATTTATATATCAAAAGTTTTTTAGAATTCATGATGAAAGTGGATTTAAAGAAATGCCTGTTTTGCTTTCTGCAACTGCCATTTAGCTTAGTTTTGGTTTAGAAGAATACATTTTATCATACTATAAAAGCATCAATGTTTTTCCAGAGGAGTTTTTGAGTATTGAGCCACACATCAGGTTTTTAGAAGGAAATGTATCAGGCAATTCCATAAATATTTCGTGGAAACATTATTTACAGGGTTATGAAAATATTGAAAAAGGACAAAACGTAGGACTGCACGAAATGGCACATGCATATTATTGCCAAAACATGGTATGCAAAGATGAGAGAGACATGGCATTTGTAAAAACTTATAGCAATTTTGATATGCAGAGTAATACTGTTTTTAAAAACGAGCTTCTTTCAACACAAAGATTATATTCTGATTATGGCTTAAAAAATTTGCAGGAATTTTGGGCAGAAAGTGTAGAAATATTTTTTGAAAGACCTTTGGCTATGAAGGAGCAATATCCGGATTTATTTACAACGATGAGTTTACTGCCTAACCAACAACCTGTTTAATGAGCTGTTATAACCCACGATAAATTATTCCCACCCAAAAAAATATTTTTCAGGTTAAGCAAAATATTTTTTTCTTTTTTAAAAATACACTCAACCTCATAGCCAGCATCTGTTTTATTTATTGCAGAGATGTTCATGTCTTCAATAAAATCAACCTGCCCGCTGCCATACCATTTAAACATGGCTTCTTTTATACTCCATGCCATTGTGAGCATTTTTATTGTATTGCCATGTGTTCTACTCAGCATATTTTTTTCTTTTTCAGATAAAAACTTATGCTGAATTTTTTCAATTTTTGCATGTGGAATTTCAATATCAACTCCTACCCTGTTTTGTGTACTTACAATAGCAGCAGCATAATTACCACAGTGCGAAATAGAAAAATGAAATGCATCATCTTCAAGAAAAGGTTTTCGGGTATCTGCGATTATGATGAGCAATAGGGGAAATTCAGGAAATAATTCCCGCAATAAATAACGACCTGCAAGATGCTGAAGCTTTTTGTGAGGATGTGTAATATTTCGTTGCAGGGGCACATGCGCAAGAAAAAAATTCTCTTCTTCAGTAATATGCCAAACGCCTATTTTTGTAGCAGAATCAATTTGTTGCTCGTAAATGAGTGGCATATTGCAAATGTAGGAAAATTGAAGCCCTCCTAATCCTTTGAAAGAGGACTTTATAATCTGATTATTACAGGGGTTTTATTATTTAGCATTTAAGCTTAAACTTTACGCTTTGATTAAAGATGAAAAAAGGTATGACGTACAAGTGAGTGACACAACAATGATGACCAAAGTTGCTTTTTTGTTCATCCAAAAATAAATTACATGTACAAAGCACATAAAAAATAAAATATGATCTTAAGCGATACCAGAATTTTAGAAGAAATGGAAAAAGGAACCATTAAAGTTGTTCCTTATGACAGAGCTGACCTTGGCAGTAACAGCTACGATGTGCACCTCGGCAAAAACCTGGCTACTTACGAACATGCAGAACTTGATGCAAAAAAACACAACCGCATTAAACATTTTGAAATTCCTGAAGAAGGTATTTTATTATTGCCACACATGTTTTACCTCGGCGTTACGCAGGAGTATACAGAAACCCAAGCGCACGTTCCTTTTTTAGAAGGCAAATCATCTACAGGTCGCTTGGGTATAGATATACATGCGACTGCCGGTAAAGGTGATGTTGGCTTTTGCGGCCACTGGACATTGGAGATTTCTGTAAAACAGCCGGTAAGAGTGTACAGAGGAATGCCGATTGGACAGCTTATTTATTTTCCGGTAGATGGAGAAATTGAAGTAAAATATAACCAAAAGAAAAATGCAAAATACAGCGGACAACCTGATGTGCCGGTCGAAAGCATGATGTGGAAGAACGCATTTTAAAGATTAATTTTTTGTAATTACTTGTGATTTATATAACAGAATATTAAGATTCCGGAACGTATGTAAGTCTAGCAAAAGTTCTCTAAACATTAATGGAAAACCCTGCAAACAGACAATGGCTTTTGCACGCCGGAACCAAAGGCGGAAGAACTGCTTGGTTACTTACAAAAGGATGTGATACAACAACGAAAAAAATATAAGAATAGAATTAGTTTATTTTTTTAATACTCTTAAAGTAGAAGAAAACGGCATGTTGCAGGGTTGGATGAACAGCTTTGAACATAATATTTAATCTAACAGTAGTTAAGAAAATAATTAGGTGAAGTTTTAAATTAATATTTCTAAAATAGGTTTAATTCATTCTCCATATTTCGAAATTAAGTGCCGTTGCAAAAGCCACCCAACATAGATATGGCGCCAGCAACCATGCGGCAGTTTGTGAAACTTTTCTAAAAGAAAAGATTGTACTTGCAATCATTATAAAAAGTATAATAATATCTACCAAAGCAAGACCAGGCCTTTTATAAAAAAAGAAAAGGAACGACCATAAAAAATTGAGGGCAAGTTGTATCCAATAATAAGTATAGCCGGTATATCTTTTTTCCAGCTTTGCGTGGCTGTTCCAAATAATGTAAAATGATAAGCCCATCAAAATATAAAGTATCGTCCAAACGGGTGCAAATAACCAGCTAGGCGGATTAAAAGAAGGTTTATTTAATGTTTTAAACCAGTCGTTTACCGAAGATGATGTAAAGTATCCGGAAACAGATCCTACCGCTAATGGAATAAGAATAGAAATAATTAATTTGTAAATTGATTTCATGTTTGAGATTAAAATTTTATAGAAAAACTATTTCCACTCCTAAATGATGCCAAATTTTTTATAGTATGCAATAATAAAGCCCGTCACTTCATCATAACTCAGTATTCCATTTGGTTGCTGGTTGCTTATTAAAAACAAACCGTATGCTGATCGAAAAATTGGCTCAACAAAACTTGTGTGAGCCTGGTTAAATTTTCTACGCTCTTTATAATCATCCAGCACAGCAGACAGCAAAAGCCTGCGGTAATAAAATGCTGAAGAGCTGTCTGCGAAGTAAAGTGTTCTGTTGGCATAAGTAAACAAATCTGTATAAACTGAATATTGAAAAACAGTATCTGCTGACGATGCAGCAGCCAGATAACCGACAAAATTTGCTTCCATTTCTTTTGCATAACCAAGCTGGTGTGCAACTTCGTGACATACAGTAAAAGGCTGTGTAAATTTTGGAACTGTTGTATTAACCTGAGCTTCTCCTGTTGCAGGGTTATAATATCCTAAAAAGCCGGTATAATTCCCTAACCAGCTCCACGTAGACTGTTTTATAGAACGGGAATGATATTGAAGAAACGGAAACTTATTTGCAACATTTTTGTACGCATCTTCCGTCATTACAAAAAGTTTTTGAGTATTTGGATAAGCAGTTTTATTTTTTACAAGAGTCTGTTTTGATTCATTAATTTTTTTTACCAGCAAACTATTAATTGTTTTAAGTTCATCTAAAGCATATTCTTTTAATTGTAGATCAAGTTGCTTTGCAATTCCCTGTCTGTTATAATTTATTCCCCAAAAGACATTAAAAAAAATATAAAATATAGTCGTAAAGAGTAAAAACGAATACATGGATTGGATTGCTGTTTCTTTAGTTAATACCCTTCTCTTTTTAATTAATAAAAAAACAAAAAAAAGATATAGTTGTTTTGCAAGAAATATTATAAGAACAAGCCACAATATATCTCCGACGCTAAAAGGTATCCATCCTAAAAGTATTCTGAATTTGACGGCTATAAACGGGTAAATGTTTGTGGAATAATTATTTTCAACCCTTTCTGCATTAGTGCTGAAAAAATGAATAAAAAGGGAAATGAATAACAGAATTATTATAATTATTCCTTTTTTCTTAATTTTCATTTTTTGTTTATAATTTTAAAGCAGGGAAATAGGCAGTTTTAGGAACGAATAATCAATTTATGGTATAAATTTAAAATAAAATCCTTTACATTTGCACTCTTTTAAAAAGAATGCAATGGATAATATGCGCACGTTTGAGATTGCTTTTGTAGGCTTAAAACCCGGGGTTCATGAGTATGATTACGAATTAGATGCACAATTTTTTAAACAGAAAGCAGGGGAAAACAATGAGGGTATTGTTGCTAATGTTAAGCTTAGCTTAGATAAAAATATCGGTTTTATGTTATTAAAATTTATGGTTGGTGGAAACGCTGAAGTAAATTGTGACAGATGTGGAAACCCATTAAATGTAGATCTTTGGGATGAATTTAATATGGTGGTGAAACTTACGGAAGACCCACTAAAAGCAAATGAGGATGAAGAAGATGCAGATATTTTTTATATTTCAAAGTCTGAAAGTCATATTGAATTAAGTGATTGGTTGTATGAATTTGTAATGCTAAGTATACCAATGCAGCATGTTTGTGGAAACGATAGCAATGGGCAATCTTCTTGTAACCAAGATGTATTAAAAAAACTGGAAGCAATGCAGGTGAAAACTGATGAACAACAAGGAAATTCAATTTGGAAAGGATTGGAGAAGTTTAAAAATAATTAGAATAAAACATTTTAATATCAAGTAAATATTATACCGACATTTTAATAAGATTACATTATATAATTACTAAAAAAACAAGTCATGCCAAATCCGAAAAGGCGCCACAGTCAGCAACGCAGTGCAAAAAGAAGAACGCACTACAAAGCTACAGAACCTACACTTAGCGTAGACAGCACTACAGGCGAAACTCATGTACGCCACCGTGCACACGTAAGCGAGGGTAAATTATATTACAAAGGTAAATTGGTGTCAGATAAAGCACCATTAAGAGCTGTATAATTTTACTAAAAAATCTTTAATTCCAGATTCGGCTTGCTTAACTTCAGGTTCGACTTTGGAATTTTTAATTTTTAAACTTTCTTAGAAATGATCAAAATAGGGCTCGATATGATGGGTGGCGACTTTGCCCCTCTTGAAGCAGTTAAAGGAGCGGCAGCATTTTTTGCCGATAACTCCGACCCTGTTCAATTAATACTTATTGGTAAAGAAGAAGAAATTAAAAACGTGATAAGTTCACACCTTTTACCGGAGAATTTGTATACAATTATACATGCATCACAGGTAATTGAAATGCATGAGCACCCAACAAAAGCTTTAAAAGAAAAACCACAAAGCTCAATTGCAATTGGTTTTCAATTACTTGCCACCGGAAAAATAGATGCATTTATCAGTGCTGGTAATACCGGTGCTATGTTGGTAGGTGCACTTTTTACCCTTAAAACAATTGAAGGAATTTTAAGGCCAACTATCGGAGGTTATATTCCAAGAGAAAATGGATCGCTTGGTCTGTTGGTAGATGTAGGCCTAAGTGCTGATTGCAAGCCCGAGAACCTAAACCAATTTGCAGTATTGGGGACCCTGTTTGCAGAACATATTTTAAAAATAGAAAACCCAAAAACAGGTTTGATAAATCTGGGAGAAGAAGAAGGTAAGGGAAATATTCTTGCCAAGGCAACTTATGTCCTTTTGAAAGAAAATAAACAAATAAACTTTATTGGAAATATAGAAGGGAGAGATATTTTACTAGACAAGGCTGACGTAATGATATGTGAAGGCTTTACCGGTAATGTCGTATTAAAACTTGCAGAAAGTGTATATAATCTTGTAAAACGTCGAAATATAAATGATGAACATTTTGAACGTTTTAATTTTGAAACTTACGGTGGCATACCGGTATTAGGAGTAGATAAACCGGTTATTATAGGGCACGGCATAAGCAGCAGTATCGCTTTTAAAAATATGATTAAAATTGCAGTTAGAATGGTAGAAATAGATTTTATAGGCAAAATAAAAAACAGTTTTATTAATGAATAGCAATTCATTAGTTATGCAATAAAAAATGCCGAGAATATAGACGTTTTTTATATTAATTACTTTACCAAATATTTTCGCTGCATAGAATATAAAATTATAAATACTACAGGAATTAAAAACATTAAATAACTGGTAGCTCCTGTAAACTGCGCCATACCTAACAACGCAAAGCTTCCTATAATTGGCAAAACCTGCCCTGAAACATATATCCAAAATCCGTCTTTCTTTAGTTTGCGCATCATGAAGGCACCAATAAAACACAATATAATTCCCAATATTCCGATACTTATTAATGGAACCATGTTACTTTGAGTTAGTTCAATCACTTTCCTCGAAGTCTCCATATCTGCAATTTGCTTGGGCGTTAAATCAGTACCTACTTCCGAAGCTTTATTCATCATATTAAGCGAAAATTTCATTAACCATGGCGTTGCCAAAGAAAATATCAGTCCAAATGCACAACCAATAAATGTTAGAATGGTTAAAACATTTAGGCCACGAGGCAATGGCTGGGTTTGAAATTCAGTTAAGTTTTCTGAGTCTGTTGTAAAATTTGTATCTGTCATAGTTAAGTAGTTTAGATATACAAATTAACGAACTGTCAAAACATAACAAAACCTGAGTTAATAAAAATGATAAATGGTAGTATCTTTATACGCCTATGAAGCCTTTCATGTCCCACACTATTTTTAACGACCATTTTTTAATATCCGCACAACGAACTGTTTTTTGGGAGGAAGAAAAAACGCTTATTTTATCAGATCTTCATCTTGGTAAAAGTGGCCATTTTCGTAAAAGTGGTATTGCTATTCCACAAAATTTGTACAAAGAAGATTTGTTTCGTTTGCTAAATGAAATTCATCTTTTTAGTGCTAAAAAATTAATTATTGTCGGTGATCTTTTTCACAGCAGTATGAACAAAGAGCACGAACTTTTTTTAAGATGGAGAAAAGATATAAGCACTGTGGATATACATTTAATTAAAGGCAACCATGATATTTTAAAAAATGAATGGTACAAAAATGCAGAAATACAAGTACATAAAAAACATTTAGCATTACGAAATTTTTCTTTTACGCATGATAAAAATGAGTGCCAGATAAACGAAAATGGTTATTGTTTTAGTGGGCATATTCATCCTGCAGTTTTTATGCGGGGAATTGCCAAACAGTCAATTACTTTACCCTGCTTTTATTTTGCTAAAAATTATGCAGTACTACCGGCTTTTGGAAAATTTACCGGAACCTTTGCTGTTAATCCAAGTTTGGGTGAAGCTGTATTTGCATTGGTAGAAAATAAAGTTATGAAGCTTCAGTAAATTTATTTTTAAGATCTTTCCTTCTACTTGTTTCTTTTTTTATAAGCGCAAGTTCTCTACCCATTTGGCCTGATACAGAACTGTTTTCCTGCGCACGCCTCATCAAATAAGGAACTACGTCTTCTATAGGCCCGAAAGGCAAATATTTACTTACACTGCAACCACTTTTTGCAAGGTTAAAAGTAATATTATCACTCATTCCATACAATTGTGAAAAATGAATATGTTGGTGATTGTGAGGAAGGTTTTGTTTATCCAGTAATTGCGTAGCAAAAAGATTACTTTGTTCGTTGTGAGAAGCTACAATCACTGCAATTATATTTATATTTTCTATACAAAATTTTACTGCATCATCAAAATCTCTGTCCGTACTTTCTTTGTTTGGCTGTATAGGTGATGCATATTTTTTTTCAATTGCTCTTTTTCTTTCTTTTTCCATGTAAGCACCTCTGACAAGCTTTGCACCAAGTAGAAATAATTTTTCCTGTGCAGCATCACAACTATCCTTTAAAAACTGCAATCTATCGTGCCGGTATAATTGCATTGTGTTGTAAACTACCGCTTTCGTTTTATTAAATTCAACCATCATTAAAATAGTCAACGCATCTACCGGGTCCTGTACCCAGGTCTCTTCCGCATCAACCAAAACACCAATATTGTTATCAAAACCAGCTTTACATATTTTTGTAATTCTTGTAATAACTCTTTTCCATTCTGATCTTTCATCAGCTGTAAGCGCATCCAATACTGCATTGTAGCGTTTCATAAGTGTTCCATTAATAGCACCCATGCCTTCATCAATTGTTTCCAGCAAACCAAAACGCACAAGCCCAGTAACTTTAATACTCATAAAAGGGATATTCTTTTGCGTTGCAGCGTAATTAATCACTTTTATAAATTCATCAGTTGCTTGGTCGTATCCAATTTCACCTTCGTTTCCGCCTTCCACACCATAATCCAGAATAACCTCCACATTATACTCTCCAAGTTTTTGTGCAACCACAGCAGTTTCCGGTAGTGTTTCGCCACCAACAAATTGGGTAAATATTGTATTGCGCAATATTTGTTTTGTGAAAGGAATTTGCAGTTTTATTACAGAAGGCATCAATGCTAATCCCATTTTTACCAACCAAGGTTTGCCCATTGTTGCAAATAAAAAATCTGCTTTTTTTAGTTCACTATCTGTTTTGTAAGCAAAGGCATATTCCGTATTGTCGAATGATATCATATCAAAAATTGTATACAAATTTAAGAAGTTTTGTCTGCGGTTGTAAAAAGATAACACAATAAAAAAGTCATTTTATTTTTTCATTATCTTTTCATAACAATTCATGTTTAAATAATACAGCGAGCGTATTTGTGATTTTATAATGAGGTTCATAATAAAAGCAAGTACATGCTATTGCAATTTTCAAACAAGGTTTCACACTACAATTAATTTTATTTTTTGCTTTTCGTAATGAAGATGGCTGTTTACATTTTTTTAAAAAGTAAGTAGAGCTTACTTTGTATAAAATTCCAAAGGTTTTATGTGTGAAATTTCAATTGTATTCCCGCATCAGTTGTTTAAAAAAAACGCAGCCCTTTCAAAAGAACGGAAAGTTTTTTTAGTAGAGGAGTTTTTATATTTTAAACACTTTAATTTCCACAAACAAAAACTTGTGTTGCACCGGGCATCAATGAAATGTTATGCAGCTTTATTACAATCTGAAGGCTATGAAATTGAATATATAGAAACTACAGATGAAAGAAATGATATCAGAAAATTAATTTCATTTTTAAAAAAAGAGAAAGCAAAAATAATTCATTTTACAGAGGTTGTTGATTATTGGTTAAACAAAAGAATTACTGATTCCTGCAACACAAATAAAATTGAAATAGAGCAATACACAACGCCGGCTTTTCTCAATACTGCACAAGAGGGTGACGATTATTTTAACGGGAGAAAAAGATATTTTCAAACAGAATTTTACATAGCTCAACGCAAAAAAAGAAATATTTTATTACAGCCAAATGGGGACCCAATTGGTGGGCAATGGAGTTATGATGCAGACAACAGAAAAAAATATCCTGCAAAGCAAATTCCACCACAAATTAATCTTACAAAAACAAATGAATTTGTAAAGGAGGCAAAACAATATATTAATAAAAATTTTACGAAAAATTACGGCGAAATAAATACTTTTATTTATCCTGTAAATTTTGATGAATCAGAAAAATGGCTGAATGATTTTTTAACGACCAGGTTCGAAAAATTTGGAGAATTTGAAGATGCAATTGTCGCCAATGAAAACTTTCTTCATCATTCTCTTTTAAGCCCTTTAATTAATACCGGTTTATTAACTCCGCAACATGTTGTTGATGCTGCTTTAAAATATGCTGAAAAACATAATACCGCTCTTAATTCCACAGAAGGATTTATTAGACAAATTGTGGGTTGGCGTGAGTTTATAAGGATTGTGTATGCTAGAGAAGGCGTAAAACAGCGCACAACAAATTACTGGAAATTTTACAGAAAAATGCCAAAATCTTTTTGGAATGGAACCACAGGAATTGAACCCATTGACAATGTTATAAAAAAGGCGTTAGAAACCGGCTACCTTCACCACATTGAAAGACTCATGTTGCTGGGTAATTTTATGCTGCTTTGCGAGTTTGACCCTGACGAAGTTTACAAATGGTATATGGAAATGTTTGTTGACAGTTATGACTGGGTGATGGTACCAAATGTTTACGGTATGGTGCAGTTTGCAGATGGTGGTTTAATGACAACCAAGCCATACATAAGCGGCAGTAATTATGTGCTAAAAATGAGCGATTTTAAAAAAGGTTCATGGTGCGAAATTTGGGATGGTCTATTTTGGCGATTTATGGATGTCCACAGAAGTTTTTTTAAAAAAAATCCAAGGCTGGGAATGCTTGTAAATACCTTTGATAAAATGGCTCCTGAAAGAAGAAATAATCACAATGAAGTGGCCGAAAAATTTCTTGCAGACCTTGACACTCAAAAATAAAAAGAATTATAAATAAGAAAACTGTGAGCAAACAAATTAAAAAAGAAAATCTTCCTCAAAAAATTTGCATTGTTTGCAAAAGACCATTTTCATGGAGAAAAAAATGGGAGAAAGTTTGGGATGAAGTTAAATATTGCAGTGATAAATGTAGAGGGATGAAATAATTGGTTGTTGATAGGTGATAGTCGATGTATTAAAGTTGATGGGTGATAGGTGGTGGTTGAAGATTGAGATATTGATTACAATTCTTTAACTGGATAATGGTTCTAGATTTAAAATTGGACCACCACTTACTTTCAACTACGTACTTTTGCCAAAAATTAAGTACGATGGAAAAGAAAGCGGGTGAATCTTTGGTGGTTATGACGGAATTGGTTTTACCCAATGACACAAACAATTTTGGCAATTTAATGGGTGGAAGATTAATGTACTGGATGGATATTGCTGCTGCGCTTGCTGCAATGAAACATTGTGCAGCACCCGTTGTTACTGCATCTGTAGATAATATTTCCTTTCAAACACCAATAAAAATCGGCAACGTTGTACATATTGAAGCAAAAGTAACAAGAGCTTTTAACAGCAGTATGGAAGTACATATGAATGTATGGGGAGAAGATGCTATACAACAATACAGATACAAAAGCAATGAAGCTTATTATACTTTCGTGGCCCTGGACCCTAATGGCAAGCCAAGAAAAATAAATCCCCTTACTCCGGAAACAGAAGATGAAATAAAATTGTACGAAGGTGCTCTTAGAAGAAGACAGATAAGATTAATCCTTGGAGGCAAAATGAAACCTGAAGATGCAGAAGAATTAAGAGCGCTATTTATAAAATAATTTTTATTTAATATTCTATCAAATAAATCATTTGCTTTGTTTGATAGTATCCATTGTTTCATGCATAATTTCTTTAAAGGGCAGAGATAAATTAATTTACTATAAAACTTTAAGTTGAACACTTTAAACAATATTTTGTCTTTTTACAACCTTACTTTTTTATTTAATGCCTTAGAAAATCCATCCATAACAACGAAGATTACCGCAGATTCGCAATTTTTTATTATATCTACAGCTCTTGCTTCACCCAATACAAACTCTTTTGCAATATTTTAAAGGAGGTTATTATTCAATTTCGTTCATTGCATCAAATATTTTTCCGGTATCTGATGGATCTACTAGACCTTGGCTCACACCTTTACCATTCTCGATTTGAGTTTTTTCTAATTTTTATTAAATTCTCTTGCCATTTTGAAAAGCAGGGTAAGCAAAATGTTATTCATTGGTTTTTAACAGTTACATATTTTATTTTATTAAATGGCTATAATAAAAAATATGGCAGGCCGAATCGGTTCTTTTTAACTAAGGCTTACTCACAAAAAATATTTACTAATGTAATAAAATCTTATAGTAGGTCTAGAGAATTATTAAAAAATAACGCACTCTTTTTAGCTAAATCTTTTAGTTGTCCAGCCCCTTTAATCTTAAGTTTATGAAAAATATTAATGCCAGGATAAGTTATAACACTAACAGTTTTATATATTCTTTTTCTGAAAAAAGATCCATTTAGTAAAATATTTAATCACACTTCCCCTAATTTGGGATACTTAAATCAAAATGAATTTTCAAGTCAAAATCAAATAAAAACAGTTTAAAGTGCATAATCATTGACTAAGAAAAATCATAAAAAGTAAGGAAATAAACTATCGGTAAATTAAAATAATAACATTATTTTTACTTACTTAATTTTCTTGGAAAAATATTGCCAAACTAAAATAATTACACATGAAAAAACTTTTTTTATTTTCGTTATTCTCCTTAAGTATTCTGAGTATTGCCTTAGCGCAGCAAGTACCACTTGATGCCAAGAAACAAAATTTGCGTGCTTACGCTTTAAAAGAACAACAGCAAAAAATGAATCAAAATTCGAAGAAGAAAGATTTATTTAAAGAATCCTCCAATTTAATACTTGTAGAATCAGATCAACCGCCGGCTATTGTTACACCACTCAAACAAAAGAAAAAAACAATTCTTTAAACTTTCATTAGAATTTCACTTTTTATACAGAAGTTCAATCATTTTTTTTATTCTAAACAAACAATTATGCAATCTAATATTACTTTTAAAAAAATTTGGAAAGGCGCAACAGTTCTAAGCTTTTCTTTGTTTTTACTTTTTGTTTTTTCTTTAAATGGTGCAAAAGCACAAACAACCCTTACAACTACTTATACGGTAAATAGGACAAATGGTTTAGTTACTTTTAATTTTACTAACAGCAATGCCTTTCCTGTAAGGATTACTAAAATAAGCAGTGATATCAATTTGCCTGCAGGTGGAAAAGCCGATGTATCCGCCTATTTTAATACAAGCGCTATTAGTGGTAATCCAGGTCCTATTAGTGCTGCAAATGGATGGGCGCAATTTCTTGGCAGTTTAGGTATTACTGCTACTGGTGATGGGAATCCACAGCCTTTCGGCACCGCTAATCTTACTGTTCCTGCTGGGTCAACCTATGGTATTGCTGTGAACGCTTTTGTAGCAGGTACAGGTGACATTTCAAATGCCGGCGCCCCTGCATTAGCTTACAGTAACATTACTACACCTGCTACAGTAACTGCAGGCGGCTGTACATTTACTACAGGTAGAAATATAGGCTGGGCTGGTGCAGGTGTTCCCAATGCACCTGTAACCAACGCAAGAGCTTTTGTTGGCAGTATTACTTTTGTAACAGATTCTGCTTGTTCCGGCACTCCTGCTCCAGGCAATACAATTTCATCCGCTTCATCTAGTTGTCCTGCAAATAATTTTATTCTTTCTGCACAAAACAATCCCGCGGTCACAGGATTAACCTATCAATGGCAGTCATCACCAGCAATGAGTGGTCCTTTTGTAAATATAGACGGTGCAACCGGTTCATTCTACACAGCAAATCTTACTGCAAATACTTATTATCTTGTTATAGTAACATGTGGCACTAGCAGCACACCATCTATTCCTGTTCTTGTGAGTCTTAGCGCAATTTGTTATTGTGCAGCAGGCTCCACAGATAATAATCCTGGAAATGAAAAAATTTCTAATGTTAGTTTTTCTAATGTCAATCAAAGTTCAACAAGTGGAAGTGGCTATGAAAGTTTTGTAAGCGATACCGCAAAAGTAATAGCAGGGGCGACTTATCCTCTTTCTATTACCTTGTCAAATGGGTTTACTACCGATCAAACTTTGGTTTGGATAGACTTTAACCAAAATGGCTCATTTACAGATCCTGGTGACCTAGTTTATACCTCAGCTATTGGCGGCCCATTTACGGGCAATATTATAATACCTGCTTCAGCAAAATTAGGCTTCACCCGTATGAGAGTTAGGCTTCATGATACCGGAGGTGCATCTCCTAATAGTTCACCATGCGGTAACTCAGATTTTGGCCAGGTAGAAGATTATACCGTTAATATTTTAGCTTGTGTACCTGTTACCATTACAGGCCCTATCGATGCTTCAACCGCCTGCGATGGAACTGCTACTTTTTCAGTAATCCCAAATGCCGATGGTTCATTTCCAACTTACCAATGGCAGTTTAGAACCTCTCCAACAGGAGCTTTTATGAACGTGCCCAACATCCCCCCTTACAGTGGAGCCAACACATCTACACTTACTATAAATCCTGCCAGTGTAGCAATGTCAGGGTATCAATACAGGGTATTATTTGCTGGAACCTGCAGTGCAACGGATTTCTCTACCACTGCAACTTTAACTATAAATCCGATTGTTGCAATTGTTTCTCCAGCAGCTACGGTGATTTGTAAGGGTGGTATTCAATCATTAAGTCTGTCTAATACTTTAGGTAATACTATTATTATTAATGAAGGATTCGATGGAGGTATACCACAAGATTGGGCTACTCAAAATATGAGTTTACCTATCGGTAGAACCAAATGGGCTCAAGGAAATCCAACATTTGCGGGTTTTACTTCGCACAGCGGTCCTCCCACTTCATTTCTTATGTCAGATTTTTTTGCAGCTAACCAAAATGGAGCTCCAAACACTATCAGCAATTGGTTGTTTACGCCCTCAATAAGTATTAAAAATGGTGATATTCTTTCATTCTGGACTCGTCAACCCGGTGGTACGGATTACCCTGACAGATTAGAAGTTAGATTGAGCACAAACGGGGTCAGCACAAACGTGGGGACTACAGCAACTACCGTAGGAGATTTTACAAATCTTTTATTATCAGTAAACCCTACTTTAGTAACAGGTGTATATCCAAAAGTATGGACAATGTATTCTGTAACTGTTTCAGGATTAGCTGCTCCTTCGACTGGACGAATTGCATTCAGGGTGTTTGATACAGATGATGGAACTGGTGCTAATGAAAATGTTGTGGGCCTTGATGATGTGGTTTACACTTCTACAGGTTCTTCTGCACAAGGTATTTATTCAACAAATGCTACTGGGCCAAATACTATTTTCTCAGATTCAGCTGCAACTGTAGCCTACACAGGTACCCCTACAAATACTGTTTATGTTAAACCTACGGCAACCACAACTTATACAGTTTATTATACAACACCGAGTGGATGCGTTTCAGATCCTACTTCAGTTACTGTAACGGTAAATTCTCCGCTTGCAGGTATACCATCAGTTAAAAATGTAAATACTTGTGTAGGTTTGGACGGCATATTTACGGTTAGTGGTATTACAGGCGGAACCGGACTTATATACCAATTTCAGGTAAACAGCCTTGCTGCTCCTACAGTTTTTGATAATGTTGGTACTCCTTCTGCAACACCTTCGCTAAGTGTCTCGAATTCTAGTCTAGGACAAAGCGGTCTTCAATATCGTGTGATAGTTAGTGCAGAAGGTTGCTCAGGTTCAGCTACGTCGGTATCCGCAACTTTAACCGTAAATCCTATTCCAGTCGTAACAATAAATGCGGCTCCAAGACGTAATTTGTTTCCTGGATTAACAACTACCTTAACAGCATCAGTTTCTTCAACAACAGGTCCAATTACTTATCAATGGTTTAGAAATGGTATACCTGTTCCGGGAGCTATGAGTAGCACACTTGTAGTAAAAATAGATGGAGTTGGAATTTATTCAGTAATAGCAACTGCACAGGGTTGTTCTTCAGCAGATTCTACAACCACACCTCAAACTATCACAATTGGTGATTCAAGTGGTGTAACTAAATTATTTATTTATCCAAGTCCGAACAATGGAAAATTCCAGGTTAGATATTTTAGTGATATAAATATTGGCAGTAAAAATCCTGCAATGTTGAATGTTTATGATGAAAAAGGGACTAGAGTGTTCTCAAAAAACTATGGCATTTCACCAGGATATCAACAAATGAATGTTGACCTAGGTTCTCATTCAAGTGGTATTTATAGAGTTGAACTTTTAGATTTGAATGGCGATCGTATAAAAACGGGATCTGTGTTCGTATTTTAATTTTAAAAAAATAATAACCTTAATTAAGGGGTCATCAATAAGATGACCCTTTTTAATATCCTTTAGTCAATACTAAAGTCAAAGTTTTACAAGAATCATATAAATTTAGTACATTTGCAGCCCGTCAAAAAACCACGGGTTATTTTATGTCATTTAATATTAACAAACAACTAAACGCAGAAGATCTGGAACCAAAGGCTGCAGATGCAACCGAGGTTACTGCGACAACAAACACGCCTGAAGCAACAGAAACCGTTGCAAACGAAACCCTTACAGCAGAAGTTGCTATTGAAACAAAACCAGCTTACGAACCAAAGACCGAAACTTCACACGATGATTTTGATTGGAGCAGGGATAAACGCAACGTATCTGCTTATTCAAAAGAAGAAAAAGAAAAGTATGATGTAGTTTATGACAACACTTTTAAGCAAATCAATGATGGCGAAATGATTCAGGCTACGATTGAATCTTTAACAAAAACTGATGCTGTAGTTAACATTGGCTTTAAAAGTGATGGATTAATTTCTTTGAACGAATTTAGAGATATACCAGGTGGCATACAGGTTGGTGATGTAATAGAAGTAATGGTGGTAGAAAAAGAAGACAGAGATGGCAATCTTCATCTTAGTCGTAAATCTGCCCGTGTTACCCGTGCTTGGGAAAGAATTGTGGAAGTAAATAAAACAGGCGAAATAGTTACCGGTCTTGTTACAAGCAAAACCAAAGGTGGGCTAATCGTAGATGTATTTGGTATGGAAACTTTCCTACCGGGATCTCAAATTGATGTAAAACCTGTAACAGATTACGACCAGTTTGTAGGTAAAACAATGGAGTTTAAAGTTGTGAAGATCAACGAAGCAATTAAAAATGCAGTGGTATCTCACAAAGCACTTATTGAAAGTGATATTGAAGCACAAAGAGCTGAAATAATCGGTAAATTAGAAAAAGGACAGGTACTAGAAGGAACTATTAAAAACATCACTGATTTTGGAGCATTCCTTGATCTTGGTGGTTTAGATGGTTTGCTTTACATAACTGACATTTCTTGGGGCCGCATAAATCATCCTTCAGAAATATTGAAGATGGATCAAAAATTAAATGTTGTAGTTCTGGATTTTGATGATGATAAAAAACGTATCAGTTTGGGTCTTAAACAACTTACTCCTCACCCTTGGGATACACTTGCAGAGAATTTGAAAGAAAGCGAAGTTATTAAAGGTAAAGTCGTAAATATCGAAGATTACGGTGCATTCTTAGAAATTATGCCTGGAGTTGAAGGTTTGGTACACGTAAGTGAAATTACATGGGCTAATACTCCGATTAATGCAAAAGAATTCTTTAAGCTTGGTGACGAATACGCAGCAAAAGTTGTAACTCTCGATAAGGATACACGCAAAATGAGTCTTTCTATCAAGCAATTAACTGAAGATCCATGGAGTACAATCGAAAATCATTTCCCTGAAGCGAGCAAGCATATGGGTACAGTGAAAAACATTACGCCGTATGGTGTTTTTGTTGAACTATCAACAGGAATTGGTGGAATGATACACATTAGTGATTTAAGTTGGTTAAAGCGCTTTAACAATCCAAATGAATACACTAAAGTAGGCAACGAAATAGAAGTTATGATTTTGAGTATTGATAAAGAAGGACGTAAACTACAACTCGGACATAAGCAAATTGAAGAAGACCCATGGAATAGCCTTGAAGATACATTTGCCGTAGGATCTTTACATCAAGGAACTGTAATTAAAAAAGATGAGAAAGGTGCTGTGGTTCAGCTTCCTTATGGTCTTGAGGGTTTTGCCCCAACACGCCATTTAATAAAGGAAGATGAAAAACCTATTGCCCAGGATGAAATTGCAAATTTTGTTGTAATTGAATTTGACCGCAATGACAAACGGATTGTTCTTAGCCATACAAGATTATGGGAGCAGGAAAAAGAAGAAGTCAGACAAGTTGAAATGAAAGAAAAAAGAGCAGAAGTGGAAACTACTAAAAAAGCTGTAAAAAATATACAGGCCAAAGTAGAAAAAACAACCCTCGGTGATCTTGGTGCATTAGCAGATCTTAAAGCTAAATTCAGCAATGATGAAGCAGAAGTTACTGCAAAACCAACAGAAGAAAGCAAAGGTGAATAATCTGTTTTTATAAAATAATTAACCCTTCCGATTTTTGGGAGGGTTTTTTATTTAACGATAAATATGCTTCTGACTTGAATCATTCTTTTTAAACCTATGGAGCAAAATTTGCTCAGTCTCAAAATATGATTCAAATAAATAAAAAGAGACATCTTATACTAAATATTCTGTAGATAGCAAGAAGTAAATAATTTATAGCTTCCTAAATAAATGTAATTTTGTATTATCAAAAAATAAAATAAAATAAAAAAATTACAATAAGATTTATGCTAATGAACATCAAACAAAACAAGATTGAGGTAATGAATTTTTTGGGCAAAGAAATTGACCTTGTAATAAAAGACTACTTAAAAGACATTGATACAAATTGGCAACCCTCAGATTTTTTACCGGATAGTTCTTTGGAAAATTTTTCAGAAGAAATTAAAGAACTGCAGTTGCAATGCAAAGAATTACCTTACGATTACATGGCCGTACTTGTTGGAGACGTAATTACTGAAGAAGCATTACCTACTTACGAAAGCTGGTTAATGGATCTTGAAGGAGTAAGCAAAGAAGAACCACAAGGTTGGGCAAAATGGGTGAGAATGTGGACTGCAGAAGAAAATAGGCATGGAGATTTATTAAATAAATTCTTATACCTCTCAGGCCGTATTAATATGAGGCAAATGGAAATAAGTACACAATATTTAATTGCAGATGGTTTCGATATTGGCACAGGGAGAGATCCATACAAAAATTTTATTTATACATCTTTTCAGGAATTGGCAACAAATATTTCTCACAGGCGTACCGCTTCTCTAGCCAAAAAACATGGCAGTAATCAGCTTTCTAAAATCTGCGGCGTAATAGCATCTGATGAAGCCAGACATGCAAAAGCATATAAGAGTTTTGTGGCTAAAATTCTTCAAATTGATCCTAACGAAATGATGCTTGCTTTTGAAACAATGATGCGTAAAAAAATAGTAATGCCTGCTCATTTTTTAAGACAGGCCGGAGAACAGATAGGAACAACATTCTCGCATTTTAGTGATGCTGCGCAAAGGCTGGGTGTTTATACCAGCTGGGATTATACTAACATCCTTGAATCATTGATTGTTGAATGGAATATTGGCAACATTTTAAATTTAAATGAGCAAGGTGAAAAAGCCCGGGATTATTTAATGAGACTGCCTGAACGTTTTAGAAAAGTTGCGGAAAGGTCTATTAAAACTCCTTTGGAATATGAATTTAATTGGATCAACAGATAAAAACCTTAACATATAATACCTAATAAATTAAGAGTCTTTCATTTTTGAAAGACTTTTTTTATTTATTAATAGGTTCTCACAATATTATAAAAATCGATTTTTTCCAAATTACGAATAAATAGGCATCATCATTTTAATAAAAGTGAAGTAATACTACTTACATTTTAAATATTTCAAGTAATAATTATTTAGGAAATGGATTTGGATAAGTTATCGAATGGAACAGCTGAAAAATTATATACTTAAACAAACAGCTGGGGTATAAACATGTTTTTCATTGATCATTGTAAAATCATAATCTTTATTAATATCCCTTAATAAATAAAACATATGATCTGGTTTTAGGATTCAATATTTTTTTCAAGATTATGTTAGTTCCAGAAATTTAATTGCTTTTCCATATTTTGGTGCAGAGGCTAATAGATATGCATGGAGAATAAAAGATGAAGAATTAAATTTAAACGGAATGCATTACAAACATCCAAAAAATAACGGAAACAATACTTCACAAGATGGTCAAACAGGTTTTTGATGCAGTTTTATTCGAAATGCATATAACTCATCGAGTTTAACAGTTTCAGCAATATTATAAAATAAAAAACGGTTTCAACAACCTAAATTCCTTCATTGATTTATTATGGACCTATTCAAGCACTAACAATTGCTTTAAAAATATTTTAATAAAAAATGATGCCTTCAAAAAATTGAAGACATCTTTCTTATCGTGTCGTTTAAATAATTAGTCGTTCAATGTTACTTTTATTATCTCACCCAATGGAGGTCCAAAGCCCCAACCAGAAACATACAAATTTCCATCGGGACCCATTGTCATTGCGGTTGGCAATTTTAATCCTGATATTACATCTTCTACAGTTCCATTAGGATTTATTTTTCTAATCCTACCTGCTCCCGGAGTGGGATAAGGAAATCCAGCAGTCAGCTCAAGCACATACATGTTTGATTTTTTATCAACAACAAGCCCTATAATAGCACTAAATCCGGTCGCTATTTTTTTCATATTGCCAGATGGTGTAACCTTAAAAATGCTGGAATTGCCGTCAATCGGAAATTCTCCTAGACTACCAATAAAAAAATTGCCTTTGTAATCCAATGCAGTTGGAACAATATGACCCTGACTTGCAGAAATATCAGTTACTAATTGAATTTTTCCATCCAATCCAGCTTTTACAAAATTACCATGATTGGGTTCTAATGCATAAAAATTGTTTTCTGCAACGGTCATGCTATACCAATTGCCTTCAGGTGTATAATCACCCGGTTCAGAATGAGCCCCAGGATGTGCTACCGACCATGCACCCAAATCTGCGACAATAATATGGCTCCCATCTGCATTAATTCGGTAAATACCGTTGGATGAGGATGGAACTCCATGACCGCAACCTGCTCCTGCCTGAAGAACATAAAGCGTGTTACCGATAAAGGCCACATCTGCCGGTCCAAAAGCATCTGCTGGAGATTTATCTCTGTTAGTTCCAACGCTTGTAGGTAAGTTATCAACTACAGTTACGCGGATACCTGACGAAGGATTAATCCGGGATATCCGTCCCCCGGTAGGACTACCATAATAAGGCGAGAAAATATGAGGTTGAAGGGCAATGCAACTTTTTGTACTACCCCCATTTCCTGCCTCAGCAACATATAAATTTCCATCGGGTCCGAATTTTAATCCCCTGGGATAAATAAGTCCTGTTGTTAATGTTTTCATTGTTGCTGTACCCTCAGACTTTTGTAATTGTACATTTCCATCTGTTAAATTAGCCTGGTCTGTAGACAATGTTTCCTTTTTACATTCCGTAAAAAACAAACATGTCGAAAAAACAATAATCAAATTCAGTTTTTGTTTCATAATAAAAAATTTTTAAAGTGAATAAAAGCATTCAGATTTCTAATAGGATATTTTTATAAAGAAACGAGAGGCACAATAAGTAAATTGAATTTTAAATTTTAAAAACCAAATTTTTAAATTAATAGATAATTAATGATTCATTTTAAAATACTTTGATAATAGAAAGAAACTCAATACCTCCATGATCATTCTTATTACCTATATCTAAAATAAAGTAAACTAAATTACAATTATTTTATATAAAATAAAAATTAAATAAATAAATGGATAAATTAGGGTTTTATGTTTTTTCCTATAAATTAGAATTTAATCAAACAGATAATAGCCGAAGTGAATTTACTCCTCAACTTTACCTTAAAAAGAAAAAATATTGAAACCTTAAAGAATTGGAATAATACATCAACTTTATGGGTTTTTTTTAATGAGATTTACTACATTATTTTGTAAAGAATATTAATCCTAAAAATGGATTGGAGATTTTTTTAAAAAAATTTAAAGGAATGTAACGTAGATTATTTATCAAAATAAAAATACCTTGTAATTCTAAGATCACAAGGTATAAAATTCTAAGCGCGGGCTGGACGGGACTCGAACCCGCGACCTCTGCCGTGACAGGGCAGCATTCTAACCAACTGAACTACCAACCCATTTCCTTAAAAAACATATTTGATTTTAAGCAATCTTGTTTTTTTTCCAGATTGCAAATATACAGTAATTTATATTTTGTAAACAAACTTTCTAAAAAAAATGTAACTCCATCTTTACAAATTATATTACACCTCTAAACTTCCTTAAAGGTTAAACATTATGCCACAACTAAAGAACAGGCAATATCTCGAATTTGAAAAGCCACTAAAAGAATTGTATGAACAAATAGAACAATTAAACATTACGCAAGAAAAATCTGATACAGATATGAGCAGTGCTATAGGATTGCTGCAAGAAAAAATTGATGAAACAAAAAAAGGAATAACCAAAAATTTAACTCCGTGGCAAAGGGTTCAAATGAGTCGTCATCCTGACAGGCCTTACACATTAAAATACATTGAAAAAATGTGTTCTGCTTTTACTGAACTTCATGGTGATAGAAACGTTAAAGACGATAAAGCTATGGTTGGGGGGTTTGCGCAGTTGAATGGAGAAACGGTAATGATTATTGGTCAACAAAAAGGTACCAACACTAAGACACGCCAGTTGCGAAATTTTGGAATGGCAAATCCTGAAGGTTACAGAAAAGCATTGCGTTTGATGAAACTTGCAGAAAAATTTAATAAACCCGTTATAACTTTAATAGATACGCCGGGTGCATATCCAGGGCTTGAAGCAGAAGAACGGGGACAGGGCGAAGCTATTGCCCGAAATATATTTGAAATGATTAGCCTTAAAGTGCCAGTAATATGTGTTATTATTGGAGAAGGTGCAAGTGGCGGGGCCTTGGGTATAGGTGTGGGCGATCGAGTAGTTATGATGGAAAATACCTGGTATTCTGTTATATCGCCTGAGAGTTGCAGCAGCATTTTGTGGCGCAGCTGGGATAAAAAAGAAACTGCTGCAGAACAACTAAAGCTCACAGGCAAAGATATGCTGTCCTTTGGTTTGGTAGATGAAGTTATACCTGAACCAATTGGTGGAGCACATTGGGATTATGACGAAGCTGCGGAAATACTGAGAAATTATCTTATAAAAACTTTACAAGAATTAAAACAAATCCCGGCAAAGGAAAGAGTTGATAACCGCATAAAAAAATTTGGAAACATGGGCTTTTGGGAAGAGTAAAACAATACAAATACAACCCGGGTTAAACTAATTATATGCTTAAGATTGGAATTATTGGTGTAGGACATTTAGGGAAATTTCATTTAAACAATTGGCTTGAAATTGAAGACGTAACTGTTGTAGGTTTCTTTGATACAGATGAAACAAATGCAAAAGCAGTTACTGAAAAATATAAAATTGAAAGATTTAATACATGTGAAGAATTATTAGATAACTGTGATGCTGTAGATATTGTAGCCCCAACAACACAACATTACGAGCTTTGTGCTCTTGCATTGCGAAGAGGCAAACATGTGTTTGTAGAAAAACCACTTACAAATACAATGGACGAAGCAAAATCCCTCTTAAAGCTCGCTGTTGAATCTAACCTAAAATTTCAGGTAGGGCACATAGAAAGGTTTAATCCTGCATTTGTTGCTTTAAAAAACTATACGCTGGATCCAATGTTTATTGAAGTACACAGACTTTCACAATTTAATCCTCGGGGTACTGATGTAAGTGTAATTTTAGATTTAATGATACATGATATTGATATTATTTTACAACTTGTAAAAAGCGATGTGAGTTACATTTCCGCAAACGGTGTTTCTGTTTTAAGCGAAACTCCAGATATTGCCAACGTAAGAATTGAGTTTGACAATGGATGCGTGGCCAACCTAACAAGCAGCCGCATTTCAATGAAAAAAATGAGAAAGATGCGACTCTTTCAAAAAGATGCATACATCGGTATTGACTTTTTAGAAAAGAAAACAGAAATCATCAGCCAAAACGCAACTACAGATAAAAATGTATTTACATTTGACATTGATACTGGTAAAGGAAAAAAAACCGTAGCAATTGCCAACCCTGTTGTAACCGATACCAACGCAATGAAAGAAGAATTGACAGCATTTAAAAATGCAATATTTAACCAAACTGAAACTGCTGTTACCGTTGTTGATGGATTCAGAGCAATGGAGGTTGCCCACCAGATTTTGGCTAAAATAAACACACCTGTAAACTAAAAACCAATTTTTGAAACAACCCAGAATAAATATTGGCTGGTACCTATTTGCAGATTTGGTTGTTGCAGTATTTACATGGGTGGCTTTTTATTATTTCCGCACACAACTTTATGGTAATAAATTTATAATTCCTTCAGGTTTTTACATTGGCTTGGTGATGTATGTAACCGGTTGGATATGTCTACATTTTATTGCAGGAACTTATATTTCTCTTTATCAAAAATCACGGGTAGTAGAATTTTTTAAAACAATATTTATAACGGTTATAGGCTGTTTATTTTTACTCTTTTTTTTTATTCTAAAAAACCCAAAAACAAATAACTACGATTATTATTCTGAATTTTATTTACTGCTGTTTCCAGTTATGTTTTGCAGTACGCTAATACGAATGATATTTTTATCGCAAACAAAAAAACAGCTTAAAGAGAAAAAAGTTTTTTTCAACTCACTGCTGATAGGGTCGGGAAATAAAGCCAATGAATTTTATAAAAACTTTTCAAAGACCAATGATTATTCAGGATTTATTATTACTGATTATATAAATTTAGGACTTAGTCAGGTTAAGTTTCCAATTACAACTATTCAACATTACAACACAATAGAAAATATTTCAGAAATTATTATTTATAAAAATATAGAAGAGATTATTATTGCTGTGGACAACAACGATAGAAAAATGATTACAGAGATAATGAATAAATTAAGCAATAAAAATGTGAATATAAAAATAACACCTGATACACTCGATATTTTAAGCGGAGCGCTACAAAACACGAACGTAATGGGAATTCCTTTAATAGATGTACAATTTGGAGAAATGCCGCTTTGGCAACAGAATATAAAAAGATTATCAGATATTTTTTTAACCATAATTGGCGGTATAATAATTTCTCCTGTTTTTGCCTACGCTATTTTACGAATAAAGTTTTCCTCGCCTGGTCCAATATTTTTTTCACAGGAACGTATAGGTTTTAAGGGCAAACCTTTTAAGATGTTTAAACTTAGGTCTATGAAAATAGATGCAGAAAAAGAAGGTCCCATGTTAAGTAGTGATAACGACTGCAGAATAACTAGATGGGGTAAATCAATGCGCAAGTGGAGATTGGACGAATTACCACAATTATGGAATATATTAATTGGAAACATGAGCCTTGTCGGTCCCCGGCCAGAAAGAAAATTCTACATTGACCAATTGATAAAATTAAATCCTGAATATAAATATCTTTTTAAGGTTAAGCCCGGACTTACAGGATGGGGAATGGTAAAATTTGGTTACGCAACATCACTTGATGAAATGATAGAAAGAATGCAGTACGACCTTATTTATGTAGAAAATATTTCTCTTTCACTGGACTTTAAAATAATGTTTCACACTATCCGAATTATCCTTTCGGGCACAGGTAAATAATTAAAAAATTAAGTGTTTTTAGAACTTCAATACAAATCAATAAAAGTTCGTCGCCCGCAAAACCTTTTTGTTCAAAGGCAATAAAAAGATTTTAAAAGTAAGCAACGCAGCCCTTCAGTAGTATAACTTTCTTCAGCTTTTATTGTGCAATAGTATTCAACAATTAGACATTAGAAAAGTAATTCCCTTAGCTTAGTATTCTCTCTAATTTCATTATTTTTGATAAAATAATTTTTTTGAAAAAACTACTGCTGTTAACCATTATTTTATTTTTTGCGGAGTTAACTTATTCCCAGCAAACATACTGGCAGCAAAAAAACGACTTTAAAATCTCAGTAACTTTAAATGATCTAGATAACAGCATTACAGGTTTTGAGCAAATTGATTATTACAATAATTCTCCTGATACACTAACTTTTATTTGGATACATCTTTGGCAAAATGCATTTAAAAATGACCGAACTGCATTTAGTGACCAGCTGCTTGTAAATGGTCGAACCGACTTTTATTTTTCTCCTGAAAATAAAAAAGGATATATAAATAAATTAAATTTCAAAGTTGATAAAATAAATGCATCAACAGAAGATCATCCGCAGCATCAGGATATTATAAAACTATTGCTGCCACAGCCTTTAATACCCGGTAAGATGATTAAAATAGAAACCCCTTTCCATGTAAAATTACCTTATAATTTTTCAAGAGGTGGTCATATCGGACAGTCATATCAGTTAACACAATGGTATCCAAAACCCGCGGTCTATGATAAAAATGGTTGGCACGAAATGCCCTATTTAGACCAAGGAGAATTTTACAGCGAGTTTGGAAATTTTGAAATTGAAATAACTGTTCCCAAAAATTATATTGTAGCCGCAACTGGTGACCTTCAGAATGAAGATGAAAAATTATGGCTTAAAAAAAAGAGTAATTCCATTATTTTAAAACCAGATAAAAAAGATTTAAAAAAGGTTATCGTACTTAATTCTTCATCATCATTTAAAACTTTAAAATATTTACAAAATAACGTGCACGATTTTGCATGGTTTGCTGATAAAACATTTCTGGTAAAAGAAGATACCTTAATGCTTTCTTCAGGCAAAGTAATAAATATTTTTGCCTACTTTCTATCATCCAATCAATTGTTATGGGTAAACAGTTTATCATTTATAAAAAAAGCGATAGTATCAAAAAGTCAATGGCTAGGCGAGTATCCTTATAATGATGTAAGTGTTGTTGATAATGCCTCGCCAACAAGCGGTGGAATGGAATATCCAACCATTACATTATTAACTGCCGGCAATTCAGAGGCTACATTGGAATCAGTTATAAACCATGAAGTAGGTCATAATTGGTTTTGCGGTATACTTGCTACAAATGAAAGACAATATCCATGGATGGATGAGGGGATGAACAGTTTTTATGATCAAAAATTTGATGGAGCATTTGCAACAAGAATCAACAACCGCAAAGTCAATAATAATTTTATTAGTAAAAAAATAACTAAATATCCTGAAAATAATTTGTTACAAACATTTATTAAATTAAAAAAAGATCAACCTATAAATACCATTTCGGAAAAATTTTCAGGATTAAACTATAACCTGATAGCATACACAAAAACTACACTTTGGCTAAAGAAAATGGAAACGGAATTGGGGATCAAAACTTTTAATAATATCATGCGTGCATACTATGAAAAATGGAAATTCAAACATCCAACTCCGACAGATTTTCAGACAGTTGCAGAGGAAGTTTCCGGTAAATCTCTTGAAAAATTGTTTGAACTTTTAAATAAAAAAGGAGAATTAGAAATGGCTCAAAAAAAACAAATTAAGCTGACCGATTTTTTTAATTTAAAAGAAACAGCTAAATATCATTACATATCTGTGGCGCCTGCTTTGGGCTACAATTATTACGATAAATTTATGATTGGCGCAATTGTACATAACTATAATTTACCTCCCAGTAATTTTCAATTTATAGCAACCCCATTATTTGCAACAGGTACAAAAAAGCTAAATGGTATTGGCAGGCTGGAATATTTTTGGTTGCCTTCAGCTTATGGAGATAAGTTAACACTCTCTTTAAGCGGAGCAAAATTTACGGGTGGCTCTTTTACAGATTCCACAAATACAAAAAACCCTTTAGAGTTCTCTAAACTTACACCCTCTTTAAAATATCTGTTCACAAATAAAAATTCCCGCAGCCAGGTAAAAAAATTTGTACAGTTTAAAACATTTCTTATAAACGAAGCAAGTGTATTATTTAAAAGGGATATTGTAAATAACATTGATGTAATTACTTATCCGAAACAACAACGTTATTTGAACCAGTTGCAATTTAGTTTAGAAAACAACAGGGTACTTTATCCTTACAATGCAGTAATACAGGGTGAACAGGGTGATGGTTTTGTAAGACTTAATTTGACCGGAAATTATTTTTTCAATTATAGCCATAAAGGTGGTTTAAACGTTCGGTTGTTTGCAGGCAAATTTATTTACACAGTTAATAAAAGTTTTACCAACCAGTTTAGAACAGATATTTATCATTTAAACATGAGCGGACCCAAGGGTTTTGAAGATTACAGTTACAGTAATTATTTTGTTGGAAGAAATGAATTTGATGGTTTTGCAAGTCAGCAGATAATGAACCGTGATGGCTTTTTTAAAGTTCGTACAGATTTATTGAGTAGTAAAATAGGTAAAACAGACAATTGGCTTGGAGCAATAAATCTTACAACATCTATTCCTAAAAATATAAATCCGCTGGAGTTGTTGCCGATAAAAATTCCGGTAAAACTATTTTTTGATTTTGGAACTTATGCAGAAGCATGGCAAAAAAACAACAGTACAGGCCGTTTTTTGTACGATGCAGGATTGCAAATATCATTGTTTAAAGATGTGCTGAACGTTTATTTACCATTTGTTTACAGCAAAGTTTACAGCGACTATTTTAAATCAACCATTACAGAAAAAAGATTTGTGAAAAATATTTCTTTCAACATTGACATACAGCAGCTAAGTTTAAGTAAAATATTTTCGCAACCAAGTTTATAAACGTGATAATAAAATATTTAAAGCATAGTGAAATTGATAAAAGTAAATGGGATGAGTGCATTTTAAATTCGCTCAATTCTTTAATTTATGTGCATTCCTTTTATTTAGATAATTGTACCTCTTGTCAATGGGATGCTTTGATTTTAGATGATTATCAGGCCATAATGCCTATTACATTCCGAAATAAATATGGCATCTCTTATTTATATCAACCGGCATTTTTACAACAGGGGGGTATTTTTTTTAAGAAATCCATAGATCAAAAAATAATAAACTTGTTTTTAGCCGAGATTTTAAAACATTTTAAATTTGCAGAAATAAATTTAAATTATGCAAATGAATTTGTAAATGTTCCAAACTTGCAAATTAAAGCATTAAATAACTTTATACTCCCACTTAATAAATCTTACTTAGAAATTGCGTCAAATTTTAGTAATGTTTTTATTAAAAATGTAAAGAAGGCAAAAAAATATTCATTTGATTATGAGAAATTAAGCATAGTGGAACCATTAGTTGATCTCTTTAAAAAACTTTATGGTTCAAGATTTTTGTCAGTAAAACAAAAGGACTACGATGCACTAAGCAAAAATTGTAATGAGTTAATTAAAAAAAACAATATTGTATTAAGAACTGCAAGTATAAAGGGAGAAATATACGCCGGAATTATTTTATTAAGAGATGAAAAAAGAATTTATAATATATCACCTTCTGTAACCCTAAAAGGAAGAAAATTAAGTGCAAATCATTTTTTATATAATTCAATAATAAAGGAATTTTCTGAAAGCAATTTAATATTTGATTTCGAAGGTTCTGATATAAAAGGAATTGCAGATTTTTATCAGTCAATGACTCCTTTAAATCAAAAATATTTTTCTATCAAATTCAATCATTTACCTAAACTGATAAAACTTTTCAAAAAATAATTTTAATTTTCTCTGCTGCTTAAAATTGCTTGCGCAATTAAAAGATCTGTAGTTTTTGTTATTTTTATATTCTCTTCTTCTCCCTCTACTAAAGAGACTTTTAATCCAAAGGCTTCGACAACGGAGGCCTCATCAGTAAATTTATCTTTATAATCTATTCCGAAAAAAGAAGGTAGCAATATTTTACTATGAAAAGCTTGGGGAGTTTGCACCAGTTTTATTGTACTTCTTTCTACAGCTTCATTACCGTTTTCATTAGTAATTCTAACACTGTCTTTACAATCCACAACAGGAATTGCCGTACCAAATTCTAAAACTGAATTATAACATCTGTTTATCAAATTACTGCTGAGCAAAGGACGCACAGCATCATGTACAAAAATGACACTGTCTTCTACATTAACAATTTTAAGAGCATTTTGTACAGAATGAAATCTTGTCCACCCTCCAATTACAATTTGGATTTTTTTATAATCAAAAAAAGCATCTATTAATTCCTGCCCTACCCCTACATGCTCTTCAGGCAAAACCAATATAATTTTACAGTCATCATAGGTTTCTAAAAAAGTATTTATTGCATAGAAAAGTACAGGTTTCCCTTTTAATAACAGAAACTGTTTGGGTGTAATGTTGTTCATTCTTGTTCCGGCTCCTCCGGCAACAATTATTGCGAATTTTTTCATCCGTTGTATCTAATACTTTTATTGCTTAAAAAATTAATCTTTGTAAATCGAAATAACTTTTTGTCCATTGCTATGCTGCATGGCTCTGTACATTCCGGCACTGTTAAACATCATACATATGTTTGCTTTCGCATCTACACCAATCATTCCGCCTTCACCATCAAGGGCTATTAATTTTTTATTTACTACCTCACTCATAGCATCGTGCAGACTTAACCCTTTATATTCCATATGTGCGGCTACATCGTAGGCTGCCACAGCTTTAATAAATGGTTCACCATGTCCCGTGCAACTAATGGCGCATGTTGTGTTGTTTGCATAAGTACCTGCACCAATAATGGGGCTGTCACCAATTCTACCGTACTTTTTATTTGTCATTCCACCTGTGCTTGTGCCTGCAGCAATGTTACCTACCTTGTCACAAGCAGCAGCACCCACAGTTCCAAATTTTTTATCTTTCATTAATTCTTCGAGTCCCTGGTGAGTATGATCTAAAGAATAATTATCACTGTCCCGCATAGCCTTCCATTGGTCGTATCTAAATTGCGAAAAGAAAAATTCATCAGGCTCTAATTTTATGCCCTGCTTTATGGCAAAATCATTGGCGCCTTTGCCACTTAAAAAAACATGGTTACTGTTGTGCATTACTTCTGCTGCAAGTTCGATTGGATTTCTTACATTTCTTACTCCCGCCACTGCACCGGCTTCACGATTTTTGCCATCCATAATTGCAGCATCCATTTCCTGCACGCCTTTTTTTGTAAATACAGAACCTCTTCCTGCATTAAAAAGTAAATTATCTTCTAATACAACAATAGCTGCTTTCACTGCATTTGACGCGGCACCTCCCTGTTCTAAAACTGCATAACCCGCAGACAAAGCTTCATCTAAACCCTGGCTATATGCTTTTTCAAGCTCGGGTGTCATATCTTCTTTTAAAATTGTTCCGGCTCCGCCGTGAATTACTATTGAGAATTGTTGCATATATATTTTTTTTAATCCTATCAGATTTATTTTAAATTTTTAGGGTATAAATACTATAGTTTTATCTACTGAGATTCTACAGCAAGTAAATGTTTACATTCTGTCAATAATTTATTTTTATCGATTGCAACTGTACCAACTTCCTCACAAACAAGCCCGCCTGCAATATTTGCTATTTCTGCCATAAGCCGAATATTTTTACTTGCAGCAAATACTACAGAAGCAACTGCTATAACCGTATCACCAGCACCACTTACATCGGCAATGCTTCGTATATGCGTTGGGATGATTGCTTTTTCATTCTCACTTTCGTAATAAACACCCTTTTCTGAAAGGGTAATAAATGAAATTGCATGATGTAATTTTTCTTTTAAATGTTTATGCATATCCTGCAATGATTCCTCAGAAATTCTATTATCTAAAATATTTAAACTTTCTTTTACTTCATGCAAATTAGGTTTAAAGATATCTACACCCTTATATGCAAAAAAGTTTTTACGTTTAGGATCTACTGCAGTTAAAATATTTTTATTCTTACAAATACTGATAATTTCATTGATACATTTTTCAGTCAAAACGCCTTTATTATAGTCTTCTAAGATTATCAGCTGTGGTTTTTCTTCCGTTGCATAGTTTGTAAAGGCAGTAATGAGTTTTTCTTCTTCAAATGAGTTGAGCGAAGTGGTAACCTCAGCATCAAGCCGCATCATATGCTGGTTTCGGCTTATTATTCTAATTTTATTGGTAGTAATTCGGACATCACTTTTATAAATATATTCAGTACTGATATTATTTTGTTTTAGTAAAGAAAGTAGTTGTCTGCCTTCATCATCATTCCCTGTAACACTAATAATACTCACAGATACTCCGAGCGCTGCAACATTTATGGCAACGTTTCCAGCTCCACCAATACGTTGTTCTTTATTCCTCACTGCTACCACAGGCACAGGCGCCTCAGGAGATATTCTGTCCACTTTACCCCACCAATAGGTATCAAGCATTATATCCCCAACAACCCCAATTTTTAAAGAAGAAAACGATTCAAACAGTTTATCAAATTCATCAACATTCATTATTTGTCCAAATTTTTATTGTTAGCAACGGCTATGTAATAAATGGGAATACCAGCAAGAACTATCGCAAGGCCCCAACCTGCATAAGTTGGTTTATAAAAAATAAGCAGCGCACAAAAAGCTAGTGCCATAATTATATAAATAGCAGGTAACACCGGATAACCAAAAGCTTTATAAGGTCTTTCAACGTTGGGCATCTTTTTTCTTAAAATAAAAATCCCTGCAATGGTAAGTGCATAAAATAATACTACCACAAAAGAAATCATATCTAACAGATCGCCATATCTACCGCTTAAACAAAGTATAGATGCGACAATGCATTGTATCCAAAGTGCAAATTCGGGAACATTATTTTTATTAAGTATACCTGTTTTTTTAAAAAATAATCCGTCTTTTGCCATTGTATAATAAACTCTAGCACCTGCAAGTATCAGCCCGTTGTTACAACCAAAAGTTGATATCATAATCATGATAGCAATTACATAAGTACCTATATTTCCAAAAATAGCTTTACTTGCACTTACTGCAACTCTATCCTGTGGTGCTGAAGCGATATCAGCTAAAGGCAGTACACTTATGTACATAAGGTTTGCTGCTACATAAATTAAAGTTACTATTAGAGTTCCAAAAAATAAACTAAGTCCAATATTTCTCTTAGGATTACGTACTTCACCGGCTATGAAGGTCACGTTGTTCCAAGCATCACTGCTAAAAATAGAACCCACCATAGATGCTGCTATAGCCCCCAATACTGCACTTCCTGCAACTCCACCTAAAATACTTCCGTCAGCATTTCTGGTTTTCATTCCCCATGCATCTTGCCAGTTGGCATTCCATATTTCAGTTTTAGCTGCAAGCAAAAACCCAAAAAATATTAACCCAAAAAGAGATAATAATTTTACAACAGTGAATACAGTTTGTATTATTTTACCACTTTTTATTCCGCCTGTATTTATCCATGTTAAGAATACTATTAATAAAATAGAAACCATTTGTGCAGTATAAATTTTAAGCCCAAAAAATTGAAACAATACGTTGTTGTCATTAAGTTCCAAGGCGGGTATAAAATATCCTGCAAATTTTGAAAACGCCACACCTACCGCAGCAATAGTTGCAGTTTGTATGACTGCAAAAAAGCTCCAGCCATATAAAAACCCTGCAAGGGGATTATATGCTTCTTTTAAATAAACATATTGACCACCGGCTTTAGGAAACATAGCACTTAATTCTCCGTAACTTATTGCAGCAGTTAACGTCATAAAACCCGTAATAAGCCATACGGCTATGAGCCACCCGGCGCTGCCAACATTTCTTGTTATATCTGCGCTTACAATAAAAATTCCAGAGCCGATCATAGAGCCTGCTACAATCATCGTTGCATCTAATAATCCCAATGAAGGTTTAAACTCTTGTATACTTTCAGCCATGTAGTTAATTTAGAATGACAATATAATTAAAGGGTTGTAAATAATACTATAGAGAATTGCAAAATTGAAACTGAAAAACTTGGATTCAATAAAAAGTCTACACTTTAAAAATTACTTTTTAGTAATCATTAATTCATTCATTCCTTTAATTACGTCCTTCGTAATATTAAATGAAGAATCTTTATAAAGCATATAATCTAAACCTGTACCTGTGGTAAGTATGTACTGATAATTTTTTGTTTTATTGTACTCATTCAAAAAATCTTTTAACTTTTTTTGTATGTCGTCCATAAACTTATAACTTTTTTCACTAAGTTTTTGAGTAAGATTTCGTTTTTTTTCATCAACCTGCTGCTGTTGCTGTAATAATTCGCCCTGAAACTTTTCTGCTTCCTGTTGAGTAATTGAATTCCCCCTTTTTAAAAAAACATTTTTTCGATTTTCTAATCCTCTGTAACCATTTTGCCAATCAGTCTCAATACCCTTTTGTTCAATCTCTAGTTCTTTTCTGCGGTCTTTGATAAAACCAATTTTTTCGTTTAGTGAATCGAGCTCAACAAAAGCAATTGTTGCACCTTTTTGATTACTAACATTATTGTTAATAACATTACTTAGAGATTCAATTTTTTTATCGGTATTTTTCTTGTAAACTTTTACATATAAGAAAATAACCGCAATAATTAATAAGGAATTAACTGCAATAAAAAATGGTCTCATCAGTACAATAATTTTTAGAAATTGTAAGTTAACATAAACGCTGTATTCCTTAAATAATTGATTTGAATTTTGGGAGTTTTTAACCTCAGTTTATAATTATACATAAACAAGTTAATTTGGTTTTGGGTAAAATAAAAGGGGACTTAACAAAAATTAAGTCCCGATTTAGTCCAATATCCTATGAAAAACCAAGATATTTAATTCATTAATAATGCCATAAAAATTTAAACCTAAGATTTTTATTGATGAGAATTACTACAAATATTTATTTTAAAGGGCAATAATTCTAACAACATGGGAAAGTTATTACCATACTGTGTTCATTTAAAGATGTTTGTGAGGTGACTTAATTTTAAAAATAGATTTCCGATGGTTATGTTATAATAAAAAAAGGAGCAAGATTTTCATCTTACTCCTTTTAATTTATTTTTTTATTTGCAAATGTTCATATTTGCAAATTGTCTTACTCATCTTCATCAAATGTCATCGCTTCTTTTGTAGTCATTAAAGTTTCGTATTCTTCTTTGCTTCCTACTATCATATTTTCAAACTCTCGCAAACCTGTACCTGCAGGTATGTGATGACCGGTGATTACATTTTCTTTTAATCCAAGCATAGGATCTGTTTTACCCTGTATAGCTGCAGATGAAAGTACTTTTGTAGTCTCCTGGAATGATGCTGCTGATATCCAACTTTGTGTACCTAACGATGCTTTTGTAATACCTAGTAACAACGGTGAAGATGTCGCCGGTTTTGCATCACGGAATTCAATCAGTTTTTTATCTGCTCTTCTTAAAATAGAATTCTCTTCTCTTACATCACGAAGGGTAACAATCTGACCTGTTTTAAACTTAACGCTATCACCATGTTCAATAACAACTTTTTTATCAAAGATGTTATCGTTCTCTGTATTAAACTCTTGTTTATCTTCTGTATCTCCTTCTAAGAATATTGTATCACCCGCATCTTCAATGGTTACTTTTCTCATCATCTGGCGAACAATTACTTCAACGTGTTTGTCGTTTATGCGCACACCCTGTAATCTGTAAACTTCCTGTATTTCATTTACCACATATTCCTGAACTGCAAATGGACCTCTGATAGCAAGTATATCTGCTGGAGCAGTTTGACCATCAGATAATGGAGAACCTGCTTTTACAAAATCCCCATCCTGAACAAGAATCTGGCGACTTAAAGGAACCAAATATTTACGTACAACACCATCTTTTGCTTCTACAATAATTTCTCTGTTACCACGCTTGATTGCTCCAAATGCTACTACACCATCAATCTCACAAACTACCGCAGGGTTACTAGGATTACGAGCCTCAAACAACTCAGTTACACGGGGCAAACCACCGGTAATATCTTTCAACTTGCTTAACACACGAGGAATTTTTACCAATACCTGACCGCTTCTTACCTGATCGCCCTCTTCAATAACAATGTGAGACCCTACCGGCAAGTTGTATCCTTTCTTCTCCTTACCTTCCACAATAATAGATGGTAATTTGGTTTTATCTTTTGTATCAATAACCACTTTCTCTCTGTGACCGGTTTGCTCATCTGCTTCATCACGGTAAGTTATACCTTCCAATAAAGCATCGAATTTAATGATACCACTTACTTCCGCAACAATTACGTTGTTAAATGGATCCCAAGTACAAATACGATCTCCTTTAGCTACTTTCTGTCCGTCTTTTACTTTTAATACAGACCCGTAAGGAACGTGCATGCTGTTTAATAAACGATCAGATTTTACATCAATATTTCTTACTTCACCTGTACGACCAATTACTACAACCTGCTTTTTGCCTTCAGCATCTTCTGTAGATACTGTACGCAATCCATCAAATTGTAAAGTACCGTCAAACTTAGCATATAAGCTACTTTCAACCGAAGTAGAACCCGCAACACCACCCACGTGGAAAGTACGTAATGTAAGCTGAGTACCAGGCTCACCAATTGACTGTGCTGCAATTATACCTACAGCATCTCCACGCTGTGCAATAGAGCCTGACGCAAGGTTTTTACCATAACATTTTACACACACACCACGTTTGCTTTCGCAAGTAAGTACAGAACGTATTTCAACAGTATCTATACCACTTTCGTCAATTAATTTTGCAGTATCTGTACTTATTTCTTTACCTGCAGAAGCCAAAATTTCTTCTGTAACAGGATGTAAGACATCATGCAAACTCATTCTGCCCTCAATCCTATCACTCAATGGTTCAATAATATCTTCGTTATCTTTTAATGCTGAAGTTGCAATACCTCTAAGGGTTCCACAATCTTCTTCATTGATTACAACATCCTGAGCCACATCCACCAATCTTCTTGTTAAGTAACCGGCATCTGCTGTTTTCAATGCTGTATCAGCCAAACCTTTACGGGCACCATGGGTGGAAATAAAATATTCCAATACACTTAGGCCATCTTTAAAGTTTGCAAGAATTGGATTCTCAATAATCTCACTTCCTGATGAACCAGATTTACGTGGCTTAGCCATCAAACCCCTCATACCTGCAAGCTGCTTAATTTGTTGTTTAGATCCACGAGCACCGGAATCAAGCATCATGTAAACTGAGTTGAAACCTTGTTTATCCTGGGCAAGATCACGTATCAATGTTTCCGTAACTTTCGTATCTACACGACTCCAAATATCAATGATCTGGTTGTAACGCTCATTGTTTGTAATTAAACCCATGTTGTAACTATCCATTACCTCTGCAATTTCCAATTGTGCATTAGCAACCAATTCTTCTTTAATTGCAGGGATAATTAGATCATTAATATTGAACGACAATCCACCACGGAATGCCATGCGATATCCAAGTGTTTTAATATCATCCAAAAATCTTGCAGTGATTGGTACAGATGTCCATTTAATGATGTCACCTATAATTTCACGCAAATTCTTTTTAGTAAGAAGAGCATTTACAAATCCTACTTCTTTAGGAACAAACTGGTTAAAAATTACTCTACCAACGGTTGTTTCAATTAATTTAAAAGTCAAAGAACCGTTGCTGTTGCGGAAGTTAGCTCTTACCCTAATATTTGCATGTAGGTCAATTTTCAATTCATTATAAGCAATAATTACTTCTTCGGCAGAATAAAATGCTTTTCCTTCACCTTTAACAATGTCATCCCCAATTGATTTCTTTCCTTTTGAAATATAATACAATCCAAGAACCATGTCCTGAGAAGGAAGTGTAATTGGAGTACCGTTTTGCGGGTTAAGTATATTATGGGAAGAAAGCAATAATAGCTGTGCTTCCAAGATGGAAGCATTGCTTAACGGTACGTGAACCGCCATCTGATCACCATCAAAATCCGCATTGAATGCAGCCGTTACCAAAGGGTGCAACTGTATTGCTTTTCCTTCAATTAATTTTGGTTGGAAAGCCTGTATAGACAATCTGTGAAGCGTTGGGGCTCTGTTCAACATTACCGGATGACCCTTTAAAATATTCTCTAAAATATCCCAGATTATTGCTTCTTTTTTATCTACCAATTTACGGGCAGATTTCACCGTTTTTACTATACCTCTTTCAATCAACTTGCGGATAATAAACGGCTTAAATAACTCTGCCGCCATATCTTTTGGCAAACCACACTCATGCATTTTTAATTCGGGCCCTACAACAATTACAGAACGACCGCTGTAATCCACACGCTTACCTAATAGATTCTGACGGAAACGTCCTTGCTTGCCTTTTAATACATCACTCAAAGATTTTAACGCACGTCCACCTTCTGCTTTTACAGCATTTGATTTACGGGAGTTATCAAAAAGAGAATCTATTGCTTCCTGCAACATTCTTTTTTCGTTTCTAAGAATTACTTCGGGTGCTTTAATTTCCAACAAACGCTTTAAACGATTGTTACGAATAATTACACGACGGTAAAGATCATTTAAATCGGAAGATGCAAAACGACCACCGTCCAAAGGAACTAATGGACGAAGTTCGGGTGGAATAACCGGGATATATTGCATTACCATCCATTCAGGACGGTTCAATATCCTTGTATTAGCGTCACGAAAACTTTCTACAACGCTCAAACGTTTTAATGCATCTGCCTTGCGTTGTTGAGATGTTTCGTTGGCTGCTGAGTTACGAAGATCAAAACTTAGTTGATCAAGGTCTAGACGCTGAAGCATTGCATGTACGGCTTCTGCTCCCATTTTAGCAACGAATTTTTCTGGATCTTCATCCGGAAGCATTTGGTTTTCTTTTGGTAGTGTATCCAAAATATCCAAATATTCTTCTTCTGTTAAAAGATCACCATAATTCTGTCCTTTATCTGCACGTATACCAGAATTGATAACTACAAAACGCTCATAATAAACGATAGTTTCTAATTTCTTAGAACTCATTCCAAGTAAGTAACCAATTTTATTTGGCAATGATTTAAAGTACCAGATATGAACAACGGGTACAACTAGTTTAATGTGACCCATTCTTTCACGGCGAACCTTTTTTTCCGTTACTTCTACACCACAACGATCACAAACAATTCCCTTATATCGAATACGCTTGTACTTTCCACAAGCACATTCATAATCTTTTACAGGCCCGAATATTCTTTCGCAAAACAAACCATCTCTTTCAGGTTTGTAAGTACGGTAGTTAATAGTTTCAGGCTTTAAAACTTCTCCGTAGCTTCTTTCAAGTATGCTGTCGGGCGAAGCCAAACCAATCGTAATCTGAGAAAAACTTGCTCTCGGACGATTTTCTTTTTTGAATGCCATATTTAATTGATAATTGTCTAATTAATAATTAATAATTCTGTTTGAATCAAACTTAATTTGAATAAAGAAACTTAGAATATTCGTTCGTTTCTTTTTTCTACAATTAAGTTTTAATATTTAAATACTGAACATTCGCTTTGCCGGGGGGCTAGACAAATATTCAATATTCAAAACTCAATTTTCAATATTCATGTAAAGAACTTTTACTCAAACTTAAGGTCTAATCCTAATCCTCTTAATTCATGTACCAATACATTGAATGATTCAGGAATACCACCTCGAGGAATGTTATCGCCTTTCACGATTGCTTCATAAGTTTTTGCTCGCCCTATGATATCATCCGATTTTATAGTTAATAATTCCTGTAAGATGTTGGATGCACCATAAGCCTCAAGCGCCCAACACTCCATTTCACCAAAACGTTGTCCACCAAACTGTGCTTTACCTCCTAATGGCTGTTGTGTAATAAGTGAGTATGGTCCGATAGAACGTGCGTGCATTTTATCATCTACCATGTGATGGAGTTTGATAATATATATTATACCCACCGTTGCCTTCTGATCAAAACGATCTCCTGTTTCTCCATCATACAAATAAGTATGACCAAATTTAGGAAGACCGGCTTTCTCAATGTTCTCAGCAATTTCATCTACAGAAGCACCATCAAAAATCGGTGTTGCAAAGCGTACTCCTAATTTTTCACCTGCCCAGCCTAATGCTGTTTCATATATCTGTCCAAGGTTCATTCGACTTGGTACACCCAGGGGATTCAATACGATGTCAACCGGTGTTCCATCTTCCAGGAAAGGCATATCTTCCTGACGAACGATTTTTGCCACAATACCTTTGTTACCGTGGCGACCCGCCATCTTATCTCCTACTTTTAATTTACGCTTAATAGCCATGTAAACTTTAGCTAGTTTCAAAACACCTGCAGGTAATTCGTCTCCAATTGAGATGTTGAATTTCTCTCTTTTGTAACGGCCCAATTCTTCGTTGAATTTAATGTTGTAATTGTGAAGTAACGTGTTAATAAGATCATTCGTTTTTTCATCATTACTCCATCCAAGCGGATTTACATTTACATAATCAATTCCCGCAAGATTCTTAACAGTAAACTTAACTCCTTTACCAATTAATACTTCACCAAAATTGTTTGTAATTCCCTGACTTGTTTTCTCCAAAAGCATTGTTTGCAGTTTTTCCTGCAACATCTGCATTAATTTTTCTTCATTAGCCTCGTGATTTTTCTCAATTTTATCTATCTGAGCTTTCTCACGAACCTTCGCATTTTTATCCTTCTTAGCGCGTTGAAACAAACGTTTGTCAATTACAACACCTTCTGTACCACTTGGCGCTTTTAGGGATGCATCTTTTGCATCACCGGCTTTATCACCAAAAATTGCTCGAAGTAATTTCTCTTCCGGTGTAGGATCGCTTTCACCTTTTGGTGTAATTTTTCCTATAATGATATCACCCTCTTTAATAGTTGCGCCAATTCGAATTATGCCATTCTGATCAAGATCTTTTGTAGCTTCTTCCGATACGTTTGGAATATCAGGCGTTAATTCCTCTTCTCCCAATTTAGTATCTCTCACTTCTGTTTCAAATTCACTGATATGTATAGAGGTAAACAAATCATCTTTTACTACTTTCTCAGAAATTACAATCGCATCTTCAAAGTTGTAACCTTTCCATGGCATGAATGCCACTTTCATATTACGACCCAAGGCAAGTTCTCCACCTAAAGTTGCATAGCCTTCAGTAAGAAAATCGCCTTCAGAAACTTTTTGACCTTTAATAACTGCAGGGCGTAAATTGATAGTTGTCTCTTGGTTGGTACGTACGAATTTTGTCAACTTATAAATAGTAAGCGCATCTTCAAAACTTACTAATTGTGCTATTTCACTTCGCTTGTAACGAACGTGAATTTCATTTGCATCTACATATTCTACTACCCCATCACCATCTGCATGTACCTGAATACGTGCATCACGGGCAGCTTTTCCTTCTAAACCTGTACCAACAATCGGCACTTCCGGTCTAATTAATGGAACCGCCTGCCGTTGCATGTTTGAACCCATCAGTGCACGGTTGGCATCATCATGCTCCAGAAAAGGAATCAAGGAAGCACTTAGACCAACAATCTGGTTTGGTGCCACATCCATCCACTCAACTTCGCCTTTATCAAGAATTGGAAAATCGCCTGTCTGACGGGATTTAATTCTGTCATCTACAAAATTTCCTTTTTCATCAATGTCAACGTTAGCTTGCGCAATCTTTGCTGTGTCTTCTTCCTCTGCACTTAAAAAAGTTACTTTTTTCATGTCCACTTTACCTGCAGTTACTTTACGGTAAGGTGTTTCGATAAAGCCCATTTCGTTGATTTTTGCATGCACACAAAGTGTAGAAATCAAACCAATGTTTGGACCTTCCGGTGTTTCAATAGTACACAAACGACCGTAGTGAGAATAATGCACATCTCGGACTTCAAAACCTGCACGCTCTCTGCTTAAACCCCCTGGCCCAAGTGCGGAGATACGACGCTTATGCGTTATCTCACTTAGTGGGTTTGTTTGATCTAAGAACTGGCTCAACTGAGAAGTACCAAAGAAAGAATTGATAACAGAAGATAGTGTTCTTGCATTAATTAAATCCACCGGAGTAAATACTTCATTGTCTCTAACGTTCATACGCTCACGTATTGTACGAGCCATACGGGCAAGACCAACACCAAACTGAGCATACAATTGTTCACCAACTGTACGTACACGACGGTTGCTTAAGTGATCAATATCATCCACTTCACTTTTACCATTTGTAAGTTGTACAAGTGTTTTAATGATGGCAATGATATCATCTTTTGTTAGAACCTTTTTTGTAATAGGAAAATCAAGACCTAAACGGCGATTGATTTTATAACGCCCAACTTCTCCTAAATCGTAGCGCTTATCACTGAAAAATAATTTATCAATAATACCCCGAGCCGTTTCATCATCCGGAGCATCAGCACCGCGAAGTTGCTTGTATATATGTTGAACAGCCTCCAACTCAGAGTTAGAAGTATCCTTATTTAAAGTGTTGTAAATAATTGAATAATCACCACTTACTTCTTCTTTTTGTATGAAAACGCTTTTAACTTCTACAGAAAGAATGGTAGCAATATTGCTTTCATCCAAAACAGTATCTCTTTCAAGAATAATTTCGTTTCTTTCAATAGACACGACCTCTCCTGTATCTTCATCTACAAAGTCTTCTACCCATGTACGTAGTACTCGGGCTGCAAGGCGTTTGCCTATTTGTTTCTCAAGATTTTTCTTATCAGCTTTAACTTCATCAGCCATTCCGAACAATTCCAAAATGTCTTTATCAGTTTCAAAACCGATAGAACGTAATAATGTAGTAACAGGAAATTTTTTCTTACGATCGATGTAAGCAAACATAACATTGTTAATATCTGTAGCAAACTCCATCCAAGCTCCTTTAAAAGGAATTACACGTGCAGAAAATATTTTGGTACCATTCGGGTGAATAGACTGACCGAAGAATACACCTGGTGAACGGTGAAGCTGACTAACAACTACACGCTCTGCGCCATTAATTACAAAAGTACCACGGGGTGTCATGTAAGGAATATTTCCTAAAAACACATCCTGTACAATTGTTTGAAAATCCACATGCTCTTCATCATTACAGCTAAGGCGAAGCTTGGCTTTTAATGGAACAGCATAAGTAAGACCTCTTTCAATACACTCATCTATTGAATAGCGTGGTGGATCTACGAAGTAATCTAAAAACTCCAATACGAAAATGTTTCGGGTATCGCTTATAGGAAAATTTTCTTTGAACACACGAAACAGTCCTTCTACGTTACGCTTATCAGGCGTGGTTTCCAATTGAAAAAAGTCTTTAAATGACTGAATCTGGATTCCGAGCAAATCAGGTTGTTCCGCTATGAGTTCAACCTTTCCGAAGTTGATACGCTTAGCAGCATTTGTTTTTGTTGCAGACATATATTAATTAAAACGTTTAGTGAAGATCCTTGCGGTTAAGATAGAGCTTGCGCTACAAACTTATTTTAAGGAATGCAAATGTAAGAAATAAAATCAAATAAAATATTATAAAAAATGATTTTGGCAGGAAGTTTGATAAAATCACTTTTTTCTAAAAATCATTTATCTCATGTAATTTTTTCAATGCTTGGTATGAATTTTATTTTTATTTTTACAAATTTTACAAGACTGTAATGATAAAAAAAAGCTTTCAATAAAATTGGAAGCTTTTTTTTAATTCGTTTTATAAAATTATATATTATTCATATCTTCTTTTGTATTTGCCAAACGAGTAGCTTCTGCATTCAAGGCTTCTTCTTTTAAGTCGTTGGTTTTATCATGTACGTCATTTTTTATTTCATCCGCTTTATTTACTACAGCATCTGAAGAATTTTCTACTTTATTTTTAAGATTTTCTAACGCATCATCCTTTTTTCCACTAAGTTCCTCAAACTTGTCTTCTGCTTTTTCTTTTAATTCCGCTACTTTTCCTTTGGTGGAATCCCAAGCATCTTCAGCTTTGTCTTTTGCTTTGTCCCAAAGATCTTCTGTTTTTTCTGTGGCATTACCCAACATATCTCCTGCTTTGTTGGCAAGTTCAGCTGCCTTGTTTCTTAATTTATCAAGAAATCCTCCTTCTTGATTGATAGATTGATCGCTCATGGTTTTTATTTTTATTTTTAAAAAAGAAGTTACTTATAAATTGTTCATAAACTTAATACTTTACCAAATTTTTGAACGGTTCTCAGGTTTAATATACATCCGGTCAGTTTCTTTAATATTAAATGCGGTATAAAATGGATCAAAATTAGATACTGGCCCGTTAATACGAAACATTTCAGGAGAATGCGGGTCTGTATTCATCCGGGTAATCATATTTTCATCCCTGTCCTTTAATCTCCAAATCTGTGCAAAGCTCAGAAAAAATCTTTGGTCAGGCGTAAAGCCATCAATTTTATCATTTCCCATACCTTGTTTTGTCATTTTAAAAGCATCGTAGGCTATTGCCAAACCGCCAATATCAGCTAAGTTTTCTCCCAAAGTAAGTGCACCATTTACATGCATTGTATCAAACATTGTATAAGCATTATACTGTTGTATGACGGCTCCAGTTTTTGCTTTAAATTTTGACAAATCCTCTTTGCTGAACCAATTATTCATATTTCCATTTTCATCGTACTGGCTTCCCTGATCATCAAAACCATGTGTCATTTCATGTCCTATTACCATACCTATGCCGCCATAATTAATAGCATCATCGGCATTAGGATCAAAGAAAGGAAATTGTAAAATACCGGCAGGGAAAACAATTTCATTATTAGTAGGATTATAGTAGGCATTCACAGTGGGAGGTGTCATACCCCATTCAGTTCGATCTACATCTTTTCCGATTTTTCCAACTTTTTCTTTCAAAAAATGTTTTTTTATGGAAAGGGCATCTTCAAAAAAATTATTTTTATCAATGATGACATCATCATATTTTTTCCATTTGGATGTGTATCCTATTTTTTTTAGAAATGAATCAAGTTTTTTAGTAGCCCGCTGCTTTGTACTGTCGCTCATCCATTCATTCTTTTGAATACGTGCAGCAAAAGATTTTTGCAGATTATTTACCAGGTCATCCATCTTTTTCTTCGAGTCTTCGGAAAAATATTTTTTTACATATAGTTGTCCCGCAAGTTCTCCAAGACCTTCGTCAACTCTGGTTATCATTTTTTTCCAACGTTCCTGTTCTGTTTTTTGGCCGTTGAAGACTTTTGAAAAACTAAAATTTGCATCCCTAAAATCTTTATTCAATGTGGTTGCATTGGCAGAGATATATGCAAATTTTATTTTGTTCTTCCATGCCTCAATTGGCAGGGAGACAAGTAATTCGTTGAGAGCCCCGTAATATTCGGGCTGCTGGATGTTAATACTATCGGGAGTTACTTTTAATTCTGAAAAAAAAGTAGCCCAGTTAACATTAGGTTGTTTTTTCTGCAACTCAGCCACACTCATTTTATTATAATTTTTTTGCGGATCTCTTGTTTCAACCGGGGTGCGGTGAGATATAGCAATGGCAGTTTCCAATTTAAGGATTTCATCAGCATTTTTAGCAGCAGTTGCATTATCAGTACCAATCAGGACAAACATTTTTTTTGCGTAAACCAGCAAAGCATTCCTTGCAACAATGCTTGCACTGTCACTACGGGTGTAATAACTTTTCTCAGGAAGAGAAAGCCCTGTTTGAGAAAATGTGGGAATGTATTTTGAGCTGTTTTTTTCATCTGCATCAACACTGAACGCAAGCAATGGGTGACTGTTGCCTTCTGCATTTAACTTTGCAAGCAGTTTTATAAGATCTTCATAATTTTTTGTAGAATCAATTCTGGAAATAATGGGTTTTAGGGGCTCGACTCCTTTTTTTTCTATAATAACTGTGTCCATGCCTGCAGAATAAAAATCTCCGGTTTTTTGTTCAAGACTGCCGAGCGGACTGTTACTTTTTGCAGCATTTTCTATTAAAGCTTTTAGGTTTTTTTGATTGTCTTCAAATAAAGTATAAATACTTCCCCATCCGCTCTGGTCGTCAGGAATTACAACACTTTTAAACCATAAGCCGTTGGCGTATGTATAAAAATTATCTCCAGGTTTGGTAACCGTATCCATTCCTGTTTTATCAAAAAAAGAAGTACGTACTTTTAACTTTGAATCGGTTGTAATTGTTTTATCTCCTGTGTTACATGATGTAAACATAAAAGTACACATCAACACTAAAAGCAAAGTAAATTTCATTTTTAATAATTTCAGTTTGAAACTAATTATAAAATTTATGATTAAAAACAATTGAAAAAATTTTTACACATATGGTAAATTAAAACGCCCCGGTAGATCAATCCGGGGCGGTTTAATGAGTGTGAGAATGAATTATGCTATTTCAACATCAGCACCTGCATCTGTTAATTTAGTTTTAAGTTCTTCTGCTGTTGCTTTGTCAACACCTTCTTTGATAGCTTTTGGAGCACCATCAACTAAATCTTTAGCTTCTTTTAAACCAAGACCTGTAAGATCTTTAACAATTTTTACGATAGCTAATTTGTTAGGACCTGCTGCTTTCAAAATAACATCAAAAGCTGTTTTTTCTTCTACTGCTGCCGGGCCATCTCCTGCGCTCATTACAACTGCTGCTGCAGCCGGTTCAATGCCGTATTCTGATTTTAAGAATTCAGCTAGTTCTTGTACTTCTTTTACCGTTAAACCTACTAGGCTTTCAGCCAATACTTTAATATCTGCCATGATTATTGTTTTTTTTCCGCCTTCATTGTTTTGCACTCCGGAGGATGTGTTATTAAAAAAAATATAAAAAGTGCAAATCGGCTATTAAGCAAATTTGCAAATACTTAATAAATTATGCTCCCGGTTTTTCTTTAGCCGGTTTTTCAGCAACTGAAACCACTTTAGCTGCGGTTTCTGCAACAGGAGGAGTTACTTCAACAACTGGTGCTGCTTCTGCAATTGATGTAACTTCTACTTCAGCTTCTTTGGCTGCATCTTTATTTTGCAATGCACCCAATACTCTTTGAATTGGTGCCAATAACAATCCAATGACTTCACCAACAAGTTCATTCTTGGTTTTAATCATTGTAAGTGCCTTTAGTTGATCATCACCGGTAAAAATATCACCATTAATAAATGCAGCTTTTAGCATTGGTTTTTCGTTGTTGTTCGCCTTGCGAAAACCAGCAAGAATAACAGCAGGATCTTTTGGATTTTCGCTGAACATTAATGCAGTTACTTTATGCAAAGAATCAAATACACCTGCATATTTTTCAGCATCAATACTTTCTAATGCTTTTTTAATGAGAGTGTTTTTTGCAACTTTCATTTCCACTTGCTTATCAAAGCAATGGCTGCGTAAAGTAGTTATTTGAGATACAGAAAGACTTTCTGTATCAGTGATGTAAAAATTGCTGTATTGAGAGAACTTACTCTTGAGCACTTCTATCACATCATTTTTTTCTTGTTTTGTCATTTCAATTATTTTAGAATTATGGTTAGTTCCTTTGATGAACTCAGGAAAATAACAATAATTAGTTTTGAACAGATTTAGTATCAACCAAGATGCCCGGGCTCATTGAGCTTGCCATGCTAACGCCTTTAAGATAAGTACCTTTAGAAGTAGCTGGTTTTAATTTAATAAGCGCATTGATAAATTCCATTGAATTTTCAACCAGTTTTTCAGGAGCGAAACTCACTCGACCAATAGAAGCATGAATAATTCCTGCCTTATCAACTTTAAAAGCAATTTTACCACCTTTCAAATCTTTCACTGCACCTGCAACATCATTTGTTACGGTACCGGTTTTTGGATTTGGCATCAAGTTACGTGGCCCTAACACCTTACCCAATTTACCCAATTTAGGCATAACTGAAGGAGTAGCTACTATTACGTCCACATCTGTCCATCCGCCTTCAATTTTTATTATAAATTCATCTAATCCTACAAAATCTGCACCTGCTGCTGTAGCCTCTGCTTCTTTATCAGGCGTACAAAGTACCAAAACAGATTTAGTTTTACCTGTACCATGTGGCAATGAAACAGTACCACGAATTGCTTGATCAGCTTTTTTAGGATCTACACCTAAACGAACGTGTAAATCTACAGAGCTGTCAAATTTTGTTGTATTAATATCTTTAACTAGAGTAGATGCTTCTTTAAGGGTATACGCTTTGTTAACGTCAACCTTAGCATTTGCTAATTTTCTTTTTTTAGTAATCATTTTTTAAAAAGTTTTTTGGTTGACAATTAATTTTCCCAAGGTGCTTTACCTTCTACAGTTAAACCCATACTACGGGCGGTTCCTGCAACCATACTCATTGCGCTGTTAAGCGAAAAAGCATTAAGGTCAGGCATTTTATCTTTTGCAATTTCTTCTACCTGTGCCCAGGTAACTTTACCAACCTTTACACGGTTAGGTTCTTTAGAACCGCTGGTAATTTTAGCAGCTTCCATTAATTGTACAGGAGCAGGCGGGGTTTTAATTACAAACTCAAATGATTTGTCACTGTAGACTGTGATGAGAACCGGTAATACTTTACCGGGTTTATCCTGTGTTCTTGCGTTGAACTGCTTACAGAACTCCATGATGTTGACACCTTTAGACCCCAATGCAGGCCCAATTGGCGGTGCAGGGTTGGCTTGTCCTCCTTTACATTGAAGTTTTACATAAGCCGTGATTTCTTTAGCCATATTTTATTTTTTTGGTGATAACGTACCGCCTTATGGTAGTACTCCCAATCCCTAACTAATAATAGGAATTATTCAAAAGAACTGTTTGGGGCTGCAAAAATATACAAAATTTAATAAAAAGAACAAACAAATTATAAAAAAATTGAAGTCTTTGTTTTTTAAGAGCCTCCTTTTTTATTGCTTAAAAATTTCCTTCGTATTATATTTTGCACCGGTTCATTTTCTATTTTGCTTTGGAGCCAGCTTAAAATATCTAGGTACTGGTAAGAGCGCCGATTATATTTATCATGAGCTGTTTTTTCCAGATTTGCTTTCAACAAAATAAAAGCATTTTGCAAATCCTTAGGTCGGGATGATAATGACTTCTTTAAAAACAAAAATATTTCCGACAACACAGCATCGAGATTTTCCATTTTAGAAAGGAAACGATAAACGGACTTTATAAGATATTCTACGAGTTCCATATTTCCTAGCTCATAATGGGCTATCAAATGAAGCAGGCGTGCAAAACACTGTATATCGGTTCTTAATTGTCCTACTTTTAACTGGATAATTTTGTTTAAGTAATCAATTGCCTCATCATTATTACCAGAGCCAAAATACATACTCGCTATTTTATAATAAAAAACAAGTACCCTGTGCGTATCTATATATTGTGCATATTGTTTTAATTTTTGATTAATAGATGGAACAAGCGATAACCCTTTAGTAAATGTTCCTTCTAAAAAATGCATATTAATTTTTGCAGTATACAAATACACAAAGGTTTGTATTTCCAAATTTTGATTAAAGTCACTTGAAGACGCATAAAACTTTTCAAACACACTCAACTCATGTATCATCTTTCTATGATTGCCTGTAATAAAAAGTGCATTTAGCAAATTATGCATGGCTTTTACATAAAGAAAAGGATCATCCTTTTTTGCTTCAGGGAAATCTGCAAAAAGCTGAACCCACTTTTGTGTGTGCCTGTAATACTTTGTAAAATCCAATTGAATAATATAGTACCAACAGTAACTCTGATGCAGATACGCTTTCCCAAAAAAACTTATCTGTGTTTCATTTATATCTTTTATGTTTTCTCTAAAAATTTGTTCTATTTCTATACTATGCTTTTCATCCCTAACATGACCATTTTCAAGATATAGTTCGTACATACGCAATGCAATATTTGATAAATGAGTTACTTCATTAATTTGCTTTAAAACAAAACCGGTCTCGTTTATAAGCTTGCCTGCCCTACCCTTTAGGCTTCTGGTAATATGTCTGGATTCAATATCTTTTTCAAATTGAAGAATATCCTGCGTAAGAATAAAATGACTATTTGCTTTTGCTGTTACTTTTATTTTTTCTAAAATTTTTAGGGCCTGCAATATTAAACCCCTGTTGTATAATATTCTTGCAAAATCTATTTGTTCTCTTATCTGTATTTCAGTATTTTTTTCGCTGAGTAGCAGGCGCAAAGCAGTAAGTAGTTCCCCATACAAATGAGCTTTGATATTAGGTAATTGTTGCCTGCTTATTGACGTGACTTTTTTTAAAATTTGATCTTCATTGTAGTCTTTAACAGCATCTAATACTGCAAACAGTTGAACAAATTTTGCATCTGCATTTGATTGATTGCGCAGAATATATAATTTAAAATGACGCTTTTCAGCAGGGGTAAGTGAATTTACTAATAAAAAAAGCGGATCATTATTACTGTTTGGCATCGTAGAATATTTTTTCAAAACCCTTTATAAACAAGCTTTGTAGCCTGAAATTAGTTCTTTTAACACTGTAATTTATTTCAATTAAGATTTCATTTGAGGTGATTAGAGAATTAGTTTTAATCTATTCCAAAATTAAGGCAGCATTGGTGCAATACACATTTTAATATCAAACAAAATGGCAGAAAATAAAATTTTTATTTTTGATACAACTTTAAGAGATGGCGAGCAAGTGCCCGGCTGTAAACTAAACAGCAATGAAAAAGTAGACCTTGCATTACAATTGGAAGCTTTGGGTGTTGATATCATCGAAGCAGGTTTTCCTATTTCATCTCCAGGCGATTTTAAATCTGTAAATGAAATATCAAAAGTTATAAAAGATGCAACTGTTTGCGGCCTTACAAGGGCCGTGCTTAAAGATATTGAAGTAGCCGCCGAAGCGCTCAAATACGCCAATCGCCCACGTATCCATACAGGTATCGGTACATCTGACCTTCACATTAAAGCAAAGTTTAATGCCACGCAAGATGAGATTTTGGCAAGAGCAATACAGGCTGTCAAGTGGGCAAAAAACTTTGTAGATGATGTGGAATTTTATGCGGAAGATGCAGGTCGCACTGACAATGAATATCTCGCAAGGGTAATTGAGGCCGTAATTAAAGCAGGCGCAACAACAGTAAATATTCCTGATACAACAGGCTATTGTTTGCCCCACCAATACGGTGAAAAAATAGCCTATCTGGCAAACAACGTTCCCAACATTGATAGAGCGATTATTTCTTGCCATTGCCACAACGACCTTGGTTTGGCTACCGCTAACTCAATTGCAGGAATTATAAACGGTGCTAGGCAAATTGAATGTACCATCAATGGGCTCGGTGAAAGAGCGGGAAATACATCTTTAGAAGAAGTGGCCATGATTATTAAACAACACAAAAACATGGGCTTTTATACAGGTATTGATAGCAAGCAATTGAATCCGCTGAGTAGAATTGTCTCTGATGTAATGCGCATGCCGGTGCAACCAAATAAAGCTATTGTTGGCAGTAACGCATTCTCCCATTCTTCCGGCATTCATCAGGATGGATTTTTAAAAGACGCACTTACTTATGAAATCATAAACCCCGAAGAAGTTGGTGCGGACAGTTCTAAAATTGTACTTACGGCAAGGAGTGGAAGAAGTGCTCTGGCCTTTCGATTTCAAAAATTGGGTTTTCAGTTTGATAGAAATGATGTTGATAGATTATATGATATTTTTCTACAGGTAGCTGATGGAAAAAAAGAAGTAAATGACGAAGATTTACAGGTAATAGGGAAACAACATTTGATGGTAGAAGTATAAATTAAAGCAACAAAAGATGGCGCTAACATTATTTGAAAAAATCTGGAACAACCGCATCGTCAAAACTATTGATGATGGACCGTCCGTTTTATATATTGATAAACATTTTATTCATGAAGTTACCAGCCCCCAGGCTTTTGCAGGAATGAAAAATAGGGGATTAAAAATATTTCGCCCAACACAAATTGTTGCAACAGCGGATCACAATGTCCCTACCGTTAACCAACACCTTCCAATTAAAGAAGAATTGGGTAGAATACAAGTAGATACATTGATAAATAATTGTGCAGAAAATAATATTGAATTATATGGTTTGGGACATCCATATCAAGGTATTGTACATGTAATCGGTCCTGAACTTGGGATCACTCAACCGGGTATGACAATTGTATGTGGCGACAGCCATACAAGCACCCACGGCGCATTTGGGGCCATTGCATTTGGCATAGGCACAAGTGAGGTAGAAATGGTTTTTGCCACTCAATGTTTGTTGCAAACAAAACCAAACCAAATGCGCATAAATGTAAATGGTGAATTAAAAAAAGGCGTATTGTCTAAAGATATTGTACTGTACATTTTATCAAAAATATCTGCAAGTGGCGCCACAGGTTTTGCAGTTGAATATGCAGGAAGTACAATTCGCAGTCTATCCATGGAGGCAAGAATGACGATATGCAACATGAGTATAGAAATGGGAGCAAGATGTGGATTGATTGCGCCTGATGAAACAACCTTTAATTATGTAAAAGGAAGAACATTTGCACCAAAAGATGAAGCATGGGCAACTGCATTAAATAACTGGAAAAAATTATTTAGTGACGACAATGCAGTGTTTAATGAAGAAATAAATATTGATGCCGCAGATATTACACCCATGATAACTTATGGCACTAATCCAGGAATGTGTGTGGGTATAAATGAATTTATTCCCTCTGAAAAATCGTTAACAGAACAACAAAAACCTGCCTTTGTAAAAGCCTTACACTATATGGGTTTAAATGCCGGCGATGCAGTACAAGGTCAAAAAATTGACTATATTTTTATTGGAAGCTGCACCAACAGTCGCATTGAAGACCTTAGGCTAGTTGCAAATTTTGTAAAGGGAAAACAAAAAGCTGCCGATGTTGAAGTATGGATTGTGCCCGGAAGTAAACAAGTGGAACAACAGGCAATTGAAGAAGGTATTGATAAAATATTTGAAGCGGCAGGTTTTCAATTACGCCAACCCGGTTGCAGTGCATGTTTAGGAATGAATGAAGATAAAATCCCCGCAGGTAAATATTGTATAAGCACGAGTAATAGAAATTTTGAAGGAAGACAGGGTGCAGGTGCAAGAACATTATTGGCTAGCCCGTTAACCGCTGCTGCAGCGGCCATTACAGGTAAAATAACTGACGTAAGAGATTTTTTAAATTAAGAAAAAAATGAAAGCATTACAAATTATACAAGATTCATTTGTTCCAATAAATATGGAAAACGTAGATACAGACCAAATAATTCCTGCACGTTTTTTAAAAGGAACAACGAGGGATGGATTTGGAAAAAATCTTTTTAGAGATTGGCGTTACGAAAATGATGATGAGGCAAAACCAAAAGCAAACTTTGTTTTAAATCAACCGCAATACAAAGGTTCGATATTGGTAGCAGGAAAAAATTTTGGCTGCGGTTCGTCTAGAGAACATGCAGCTTGGGCAATTTTAGATTATGGCTTTACAGCCGTAGTGAGTAGCTTTTTTGCAGATATTTTTAAGAATAACGCATTAAATAATGGCATTCTCCCTGTAATAGTAACAGATACGTTTTTGCAAAAAATATTTGCACAAAGCAATGACGCAACAGTAACTATTAATTTACCTACACAAACCATTACCAACAATGCAACAAACGAAAGGGAATATTTTGAAATAAATGGCTATAAGAAACAGTGCTTGCTCAACGGCTATGATGATATAGATTATTTATTAGACATAAAAAATGACATAGAGCAATTCGAGAAACAATTTCTTAATTAAAAAAAGATGATCAAAAATATTACGATACTAAATGGTGATGGCATCGGCCCCGAAGTAACAGCACAATCAATAAAGGTATTGAAAGCTATAGCCGAACAATTTAACCATCAATTTATTTTTACGGAGGCGCTCATTGGTGCAGATGCTATCGATAAAACAGGAGTGCCGCTTCCTCAGGCAACGATTGATGTTTGTTTAAACAGCGATGCAATTTTATTCGGTGCAATTGGGCTTCCAAAATATGATAATGACCCAACGGCAAAAGTAAGACCCGAACAGGGATTGCTCGCATTAAGGAAAGCACTTCAACTTTATGCAAATATTCGACCAGTAAGTTCACATGCTGGTTTGCATGCGCTATCTCCGCTTAAAGCAAATATTATAGATGGGGTTGATTTTGTGATTTACAGAGAGCTAACGGGCGGTATCTATTTTGGTAAAAAACATACAAACGCAGAAGGAACGATAGCTTCGGATGAATGCCTCTATACCAAAGAAGAAATAGAACGCATTACACATCTTGCATTTAAAGCAGCACAACAAAGAAGAAAAAAACTAACATTGGTAGACAAAGCAAATGTGTTGGAGACATCCCGCCTATGGAGAAAAGTGGTACAGGAAATTGCAACAGAATACCCAGATGTTTCAGTAGATTTTTTATTTGTAGACAATGCAGCCATGCAAATAATTCTGAACCCAAAACAATTTGATGTAATACTCACAGAAAATATGTTTGGTGACATTATAAGCGATGAGGCAAGTGTAATAAATGGATCATTAGGATTACTCCCCTCCTCTTCCCTTGGTTTTAAAACAGCACTATTTGAACCTATTCATGGCTCGTACCCACAAGCTGCCGGGAAAGATATCGCAAACCCTATTGGCTCCATATTATCTGCCGCAATGTTACTTGATCACCTTGGTATGGTGGAAGAAGGGGCAGTTGTAAAGGCTGGAGTAAAGTGGACTTTAGAAAATAAAATAGTTACAAAAGATATTGAGCCAATAGATTTTTATTTTACTTCTACTGTTGGTGGATTTATTGTAGACTTTATTAACAAAAATATTGATGAAGGGATGAATAGAGAAAATATCGCATTGAGAAAAAGTACAGTGATTTAAAAAAACAGATTTAAAAACATTAATACTAAAAGAAAAGAAAAAATGTATTACAACGAAGAAACTATTATTTTTTTAGACGGTGAATTTGTAAAAGCTGCAGATTCAAAAATGAATTTATATAGCCAAAGCCTGCATTACGGATACTCAGCCTTTGAAGGCATTCGATCTTATAAAACAGTAAATGGAACGAAAGTTTTTAAGGCAGAAGAGCATTATAATAGGCTTAGAATATCCTGCGAAGCAGTGGGAATACCGTATACCTGGACAAATGAAGAATTGATAAAAGCAACTTACGAGCTTTTAGAAAAAAATAATTTAAAGGACGCTTATATACGACCATTGGTTTTTTGTCCGCCCAATATGAGTTTGCAAAAAGCACATGCCTCAAATATCCTTTTAGCCGCTTGGGAATGGGGGGCATATCTTGGTGATAAATTATTAAGAGTCGGACTATCCACTTTTCAAAGACCAAATCCAAAAGGCTTCAAAATACATGCAAAAATTGGGGGTCATTATGTAAACTCAATTATGGCTTGCCAGGAGGCAAAAGACAACGGCTACGACGAAGCACTACTTACTGACATGAATGGATTTGTAGCGGAAGGACCGGGTGCAAATTTATTTTACGAGAAAGATGGAAAATTATTTACGCCTGCCCCCGGTAATATTCTTACTGGAATTACAAGGGCAACAGTAATAGAAATATGCCATGAACTTGGGATAGACGTCGAAGAAAAAAATATTACTTTAGAAGAACTAAAGGCTGCAGATGCTGTATTCTATTGCGGTACAGCAGCAGAAACAATTGGGTGGGAAAGTTTAGATGGTGAAAGTTTTAAAATTCCATTTAATACATCTGTAAGTAGAAGAATACAATTAGCATATAAAAACAGGGTATTGGAATTTGATCTTGAACCGAAAAAAAGTTTGGTCGATGCTTTATGAATTACGAAGGTTAAAAATAACAAAGTAACACAACGAATAAAAAAACGATCTTTTTTGCTAGGGTAAAAAATACAACAGAAAAAAAAGTGCGAACGGAATAATGATTTCTTCTTTGTGAAACTTTACGACCTAGAGATTCAAACAAATCACGCTGGTAAAAGATATATTGAAATACAACTTTTGAATGGAGCATCGCTACCGAAGTCTGGATATGAATAAATGCATAAAAAAACAATAAAATTTTACCGAGGGTAAAACAGAAAGATGAGTGAATTAAATAGATACAGCAAAACACTAACGCAAGACGAAACTCAACCTGCTGCGCAAGCTATGTTTTATGGCATAGGGCTTTCAGAAGATGATTTAAAGAAACCACAAGTAGGAATTGCGAGTATGGGTTACGATGGCAACACTTGCAACATGCATTTAAATGACCTTGCAAAAATTGTTAAGCAAGGTGTGTGGAAAGAAAATATGGTTGGATTAATTTTTAATACTATCGGCATTAGTGATGGCATTAGCAATGGTACTGATGGCATGCGTTACAGCCTTGTGAGCAGAGATTTAATTGCAGATAGTATTGAAGCTGTTTGTGGTGGTTTTTATTACGATGGATTAATTACCTTACCTGGTTGCGATAAAAATATGCCGGGTTCAATTATGGCAATGGGCAGATTAAATCGGCCTTCGATAATGGTTTATGGTGGTACCATTGAGGCAGGGTATCACAAAGGCGAAGAGCTAAATATAATCTCGGCATTTGAAGCATTGGGGCAAAAGCTGGCAGGTACTATAACTCCCGAAGATTTCAAAGAAGTTATAAAACACAGTTGTCCGGGTGCAGGCGCATGTGGCGGCATGTACACAGCAAATACAATGGCAAGTGCAATAGAAGCTTTAGGAATGAGTTTGCCTTTTTCATCTAGCAACCCTGCACTAAGTGAAGACAAAAAAAATGAATGCCTACATGCAGGCGAAACCATAAAAATATTGCTAGAAAAAGATATCAAGCCAAAAGATATTATGACGAAAAAAGCATTTGAAAATGCAATAACACTCATCATGATTTTTGGGGGTAGCACAAATGCGGTATTGCATTTAATAGCAATGGCAAAAAGTGTAGATATTGTAATAACACAAAACGATTTTCAACGTATAAGCGATAAAACACCCGTGCTTGCTGACTTTAAACCGAGTGGCAAATTTTTGATGCAAGAGTTACACACCCATGGTGGTCTACCTGCTGTGATGAAATATTTGTTAGAAGTAGGAATGTTGCATGGCGATTGTATGACTGTTACGGGAAAAACGGTAGCAGAGAATTTGCAAGATGTAACGCCAATAAATTTCGAAACACAAAAAATTATTTACCCATTAGAAACACCGTTAAAAGCAACAGGGCATTTACAAATATTGTATGGCAACCTTGCAGAGAAAGGAAGCGTTGCAAAAATAAGTGGCAAAGAAGGAGAGCGTTTTGAAGGCCCTGCAAGAGTTTTTAACGGGGAGAAAGATTTGGTAGCAGGAATTGCGAGCGGTAGAGTGAAAAAAGGAGATGTGGTAGTAATAAGATACGAAGGCCCGAAAGGTGCACCGGGTATGCCTGAAATGCTAAAACCAACTTCGGCTATTACGGGCGCAGGTTTAGCAAAAGATGTGGCATTAATTACTGATGGAAGATTTAGCGGTGGTAGCCATGGTTTTGTTGTGGGACACATAACACCGGAAGCCTTTAATGGTGGGCTTATTGCTCTGGTAGAAGACGAAGATATAATAGAAATTGACGTGCCTACTAAAGCAATGACATTAAAGGTAAGCGACAACATAATTGAAGAGCGTAGAAAAAAATGGCAACAGCCTTTGTTAAAAGTTACCAAAGGTTTATTGTATAAATATGCAATGTGTGTAAAAGATGCGAGTGAAGGGTGTGTGACGGATGAAGCGCCCTAAATTAATCGAAGGGCAACCTCAGTTCCTTATGATTTGATGATTAGAAAAATAAGAAGTTGAGTTTGTCGATTTCAAAAATATTAAAGTGCGTTTAAATAAATAGAAATGCAAACATTACAAGATAAAAAAGAAAAATCTAAAGAGCAAAGTGCTCTACCAACCCTGTCTTCGATGGGCAGAAGGGCTGTGGCTGCCTCCGGTTCTGTTGCACTGCTCGAAGCATTAATTGAAGAAGATGCAAACATTATTTTTGGTTATCCTGGTGGTGCAATTATGCCTATATACGATGCATTGTATGATTACGAAGAAAAATTAAACCACATATTGGTGCGCCATGAGCAAGGTGCAATTCATGCTGCACAAGGGTTTGCAAGGGCAAGTGGAAAAACAGGAATTGTATTTGCAACTAGTGGCCCCGGTGCAACAAACTTAGTTACAGGCCTTGCAGATGCTATGATAGACAGTACGCCACTCGTTTGTATAACAGGACAAGTGTTTGCTCATTTGCTAGGCACAGATGCGTTTCAAGAAACGGATATTATAAATATTACAACGCCTGTTACAAAATGGAATTATCAAATTACAGATGCTACAGAAATACCATCGGTGCTTGCAAAAGCTTTTTACATTGCAGGTAGTGGCCGCCCCGGACCTGTATTGATAGACATTACAAAGAATGCACAATTGCAAATATTCGATTATGCAGGCTATACAAAATGTACACATATTCGCAGTTACCGGCCAAAGCCAATTGTAAGAAACGAATACATTGTTGCTGCTGCAAAACTAATTAACGAAGCAAAAAAACCATTTGTAATTTTTGGGCAGGGTGTAATTCTTGGAAAAGCTGAAAAAGAATTTATAGCGTTTATAGAGAAAGGAAATTTACCGGCAGCCTGGACAATTATGGGTATGAGTGCAATACCGTCAGAACATAAGCTTGGCGTGGGTATGCTGGGTATGCACGGAAATTATGGGCCAAATGTTTTAACCAACGAGTGCGATGTGTTAATTGCTGTGGGTATGCGTTTTGATGACAGAGTTACCGGTCGTTTAGATAAATATGCCAAGCAAGCAAAAGTTGTTCACCTGGATATTGATCCTTCCGAAATTGATAAAAATGTAAAAACAACTGTCGCAGTTTGGGGAGATTGTAAAGAAACATTACCCTTGCTCACCGCATTAATCAATAAAAGAAAACATACAGCTTGGTTGCAACAATTTACCGATTATACAAAGCAAGAAGAACTGCAATGTATAACTCCTGAACTAAATCCAACGAGTGATGAACTAACGATGGGCGAGGTAATAAAAACTTTGAATGAATTAACAGAAGGCAATGCAGTAATTGTAACAGATGTAGGGCAACACCAAATGGTTACTTGTCGCTATGCAAAATATAACCAGAGTAAAAGTAATATTACAAGTGGTGGTTTGGGCACAATGGGTTACGCTTTGCCGGCTGCTATTGGTGCAAAATTTGGTGCGCCAAAAAGCGTAGTCATAGCTGTTATTGGCGATGGCGGCATACAAATGACTATACAAGAGTTAGGTACTATTATGCAAAGCAATGTAGACGTAAAAATAATTATTCTCAACAACCAGTTTCTTGGAATGGTGCGCCAATGGCAAGAATTATTTATGGATAAAAGATATTCTTTTACAAATATTAAGAGCCCCGATTTTGTGAAAGTAGCAGCAGCATATAACATAGAAGGAAAAAAAGTAAGTGAAAGAAATGATTTAAAAAATTCGCTCAAAACAATGTTAGATTATAAAGGGGCCTATCTATTGGAAGTAATGGTAGGAAAAGAAAATAATGTTTTCCCCATGGTGCCGCAGGGTTGCAGTGTGAGCGAAATAAGACTGAAGTAGAAAAATATTTTTTACCAAGAAGGTGTTAATATTAAATAGTAAGAACCGTTTCTGAATGACGGTAAAATAAAATGATTAACAATGAACAAATCAGAATACACAATCACCGTTTACACAGAAAATCAAATTGGTTTACTAAACCGTATCGCTATTATTTTCAGTAGACGAAAAATAAATGTAGATAGTTTAAACACATCCCCAACCGAGGTAGAAAGTGTACATCGTTTTACCATAGTAATAAACGAAACAGAAGATGTTGTAAGAAAACTGTGTACTCAAATAGAAAAACAAGTAGATGTTTTAAAAGCATTTTACAATACTGAAGACGAAGTAGTTTGGCAAGAAATGGCTTTGTATAAAGTACCAACAGATGAAATAGCTGCAAAAGTAAAAGTAGAAAGACTGCTGAGGCAATACGGAGCAAGAGCAGTTGTGATTAGAAAAGATTATACTGTTTTTGAAACCACAGGTCATAGAGAAGAAACAGATGGATTAATAAAAGCATTGGAACCTTATGGTTTGATTGAATTTGTTCGCAGTGCAAGAATTGCTATCATAAAAGATAGCAGCGGCTTTCATGATAAACTAAAGTTTTATGAAGAATCTTCTCCTGGCGACGAATTAATAGAGAATGAATATTTAAACCACCAAGATGAAGTTTTTACAATGTAATTCTTCATAACTGAGAAATAGCGTTAAAAGAATTTTCGGAGCGTTTTAAAATCCTCCGGAAAAAACTCCGCCCTCTTCTGAACCTGCGGACAAATAAAAATAAAAAATAAAAAAATAGATAATGGCAAATTATTTCAACAGCTTACCGCTTAGAGAACAACTAAACCAACTTGGCAAATGTGAGTTTATGAACGGCGAAGAATTTACAAATGGTGTTAATGCGTTGAAAGGAAAAAAAATGGTCATTATTGGTTGTGGCGCACAAGGGTTAAACCAAGGACTAAATCTCAGAGATTCAGGTATGGATATTTCTTATGCATTGCGCAAGGAAGCTATCGACGAAAAAAGAGCATCATGGAAGAGTGCAACAGACAATAATTTTGTGGTAGGAACTTATGAAGCATTAATACCAAGTGCAGATGTAGTTCTAAATCTTACACCCGATAAACAACACACTGCAGTTGTAAATACTATCATTCCATTAATGAAAAAAGGCGCAACACTCTCCTACTCTCATGGCTTTAATATTGTAGAAGAAGGTATGCAAATAAGAAAAGATTTAACAGTAATAATGGTGGCACCAAAATGCCCTGGAACAGAAGTTCGAGAAGAATACAAACGAGGATTTGGTGTACCTACATTAATTGCAGTGCATCCTGAAAACGATCCCGAAGGGAAAGGATTAGAACAAGCAAAAGCTTATGCAGTAGGCACCGGAGGGCATAGAGCAGGCGTTTTAAAATCATCTTTCGTGGCCGAAGTAAAAAGTGATTTGATGGGTGAGCAAACCATTTTGTGCGGCATGTTACAAACCGGTTCTATACTCTGTTTTGATAAAATGGTAGAAAAAGGAATTGAAAAATCTTATGCATCTAAATTGGTGCAGTATGGTGTAGAAGTAATAACAGAAGCACTAAAGCAAGGAGGCATTACAGCAATGATGGATAGATTATCGAATCCTGCTAAAATAAAGGCATTTGAATTATCGGAAGAATTAAAAACTATACTGCGTCCACTGTTTCAAAAACATCAGGATGATATTATGAGTGGACATTTTTCAAAAACGATGATGGAGGATTGGGACAACGACGATAAAAATTTATTATCATGGAGAGCAGCTACTGGGGAAACAGCTTTCGAAAAAACACCTGCGGGCGATATGAAAATTGCAGAGCAAGAATTTTTTGACAATGCTTTGTTATTTGTTGCTATGATAAGAGCAGGTGTTGAACTAGCTTTTGAGACAATGGTAGAAGCAGGTATTAAAGAAGAGTCTGCTTATTATGAATCATTACATGAAACGCCATTAATTGCAAACACAATTGCCCGTAAAAAATTATTTGAAATGAATAGGGTTATTTCTGATACGGCAGAATATGGCTGCTATTTATTTGATCATGCGTGCAAACCATTATTGGCTGATTTTATGAAAAAAGTTGATACAGATGTGATTGGAAAAAATTTTAACGATGGAAAAGATACCGGCGTAGATAATAAAAAATTAATACTAGTAAATAATGCTTTGAGAACTCACCGGGTAGAAATTGTAGGTGCACAATTAAGACAGGCAATGACGAATATGAAAACAATAAGTACAGATGTTTAAAAAATCAGGAAATGGGTATAGTTGCTAAATAGTAACCAATAATTGGAACAAATAAACCATAGTCAATTTTAAGAAACTATATAGGAAGAAAAGAGTATAACGGATAGATTGTATTATCCATAATTATATAATTTAAAAATTGAACTTAAAAGTATCGGAAATATTGATTTAAATAAAATGTCAGAAATAGTAACTACATACCAATTTGATTTTACACAAGCGGCTTATCAACTTAAAAATATTATTAATAAAACGCCGTTACAGTTTAATTTAAATCTTTCAAAAAAATACCAGTGCAATGTATTTTTAAAAAGAGAAGATTTGCAAGTAGTACGTTCTTACAAATTGCGTGGCGCATATAATATGATGAGTAGTTTAACAACAGCGCAACTGCAGCAAGGTGTTGTTTGTGCAAGCGCAGGCAACCATGCGCAAGGCTTTGCATACAGTTGTAAAAAGCTAGGGGCAAATGGTGTTGTATTTATGCCGGTTATTTCTCCTAACCAAAAAATATCTCAGACAAAAATGTTTGGAGAAAATTTTATAGAAATAAAATTAGTAGGCGACACCTTTGATGATTGTGCCATTGCTGCAAAAAAATACACAGAAGAAAATAGGATGACTTTTATTCCACCATTTGATGATTACAAAATAATAGAAGGGCAAGGAACAGTGGGCGTAGAAATTTTTGAACAATTGAATGAATTATCTCAAAACAATTTTTCAAATAACTTTTTTCCAAGAACGTCAACTTTTTCTACTGATAATTTAATGGCAGATTATATTTTTATGGCTGTAGGCGGTGGTGGCCTCAGCGCAGGAGTTGGTACTTATTTTAAAACTTTTTCTCCCGCTACAAAAATTATTGGGGTAGAGCCAAAAGGTGCACCAAGTATGTACGAAGCTTTAAAAGCCGGCCATCCTGTAACAGTAGAAAATATAGAACGCTTTGTAGATGGTGCAGCAGTAAAACGGGTAGGCGATATTACCTTTTCTATTTGCCAAGATGTGTTGGATGATATGCTTTTAGTAGAGGAGGGAAAAGTATGTTCTACCATTTTAAAATTATACAATGAAGATGCCATTGTTGCAGAACCTGCAGGTGTACTAAGTATAGCAGCATTAGATAAATATGCAGAATTAATAAAAAGTAAAAACATTGTTTGTGTTATCGGCGGTGGTAATAACGATATAGATCGTATGCAGGAAATTAAAGAACGCAGTTTACAATACGAAGGGCTAAAACATTATTTTCTTATTCGATTTGCACAAAGGCCCGGAGCTTTAAAAGAGTTTGTAAATAATGTATTAGGAGATAATGATGATATTACCCGTTTTGAATACATTCAAAAACACAACAAAGAAACCGGCCCTGCACTAGTTGGTATAGAATTGAAAACAAAAAAGGATTACGATGTGTTGTTGAAAAATTTAAAACACTATCATATTAATTATACAGAATTGAAAAGTGGGGATAATGCGTTTGGATATTTAGTATAAGCGCTATTTTATTATTTACGTTGAATAAAAAATATAATGAACAAGCTCCAAAATATTGATACAATAATTAATGAAGGTCTCTACGACCCTCGCTTTGAGCACGACGCTTGTGGTATCGGTTTTGTAGCCAATATCAAAGGGGTAAAAGCTCACCAGCATATTTCTGATGCACTAACGGTTTTGGAAAATATGGAGCATAGAGGTGCGTGCGGTTGCGAAAATAATTCGGGGGATGGTGCAGGAATAATGATACAAATGCCGCACGAATTTTTCTTTGATGAATGCAAGAAACTAGGTATCCATTTACCCGCATTTACAAAATATGCAGTGGGTGTTATTTTTTTTCCAAGAGAAATAAGATTAAGAGAAGAATGCCGTTCCTTATTTAACAAAGCTGCTGAAAAATTAAATGTTGAAGTTCTAGGCTATAGAAAAGTACCTGTGAATGGCGAAAACATTGGCCCCACTGCACTTAGCGTAGAGCCAGAAATGGAGCAGGTTTTTATTGCATGTCCAGATCATGTAAAGGATGCAGATGCTTTTGAAAGGAAACTTTTTATACTCCGCAATTATGCAACTCATACCATCAACTATTCAATAGAAAAAGACAGTATTGGTTTTTACATCGCATCTCTTTCATACAAAACAATTATTTATAAAGGACAACTAACCAGTACACAGGTACGAAATTATTTTCCTGATCTATCAAATAAAAAATTAATTAGTGCTTTCGGTTTGGTGCATTCACGTTTTGCCACAAACACTTTTCCAAGTTGGAAATTGGCGCAGCCATTTCGTTACATTGCTCACAATGGTGAAATAAATACTTTACAAGGAAACCTCAATTGGCTCAAAGCAGTAGAACAACGTTTTACCACTTCCTATTTTAGCAAAGAAGAAATGGATTTGTTGTTACCGGTTATTTCGGGGCAACAATCTGACTCTGCTTGTCTGGATAATATGATTGAATTATTATTATTGTGTGGACGAAGTTTGCCGCAAGTAATGATGATGCTTATACCAGAAGCATGGGATGGAAATGAGGAAATGGAACCTATTAAAAAAGCATTTTACGAATTTCATGCAAGCATTATGGAACCCTGGGATGGGCCAGCTTCTATAACATTTACCGATGGAAAAATAATTGGTGCAACCCTTGACAGGAATGGATTGCGGCCATCTCGATATTGTGTAACTACAGATGATAGGGTTATAATGGCTAGTGAAACGGGTGCATTACCCATTGACCAAAAATTAATAAAAGAAAAAGGGAGATTACAACCAGGAAAAATGTTTGTGGTGGATTTAGAGCAAGGCAGAATTATTAGTGATGAAGAATTGAAACAAAATATTTGTGGGCAGAAACCGTATGACAGATATTTAAATCAATACAAAATTCGGTTGGAAGAAATTGAAGAACCAAGAGTAGCATTTACACATTTAACCGATGCATCTATTTTAAAATATCAAAAAGCATTTGGATACACTACCGAGGATATTGATACTATTTTAAAACCAATGGCGCTCGATGCTAAGGAACCAATCGGCTCTATGGGTACAGATACACCCTTGGCAATACTGAGTGATATTCCACAACACATCAGTTCGTATTTTAAACAATTATTTGCACAGGTTACTAATCCACCTATTGATCCAATAAGAGAAAGATTGGTAATGAGCCTTGTTTCATTTGTTGGTAATAATGGAACATTGCTCGAAGAAAAACCCGAAGACTGTCATACCGTTGCATTGAAACATCCGATACTTACCAGTAAAGAATTAGAAAAACTGCGCAGCATTGATACGGGCAAATTTCAAAGCAAAACCTTACAGACTTATTTTCGTGCAGATGGTCAAGAAGGGTCTTTAAAATCAGGTTTAGAAAGGTTATGCAGATACGCTGAAGATGCAGTGTATGATGGGTTTGAAGTATTAATTTTAAGTGACAGAGCTGTAGATAGCGACCATGCTGCCATCCCAACTTTGCTGGCAACTTCGGCAGTGCATCATTATCTTATACAAAAAGGATTACGTGGGCAAGTGGGCATTGTAGTAGAAGCCGGCGATGTGTGGGAAGTGCATCATTTTGCGTGTTTAATTGGGTTTGGCGCTACAGCCATCAATCCATATTTGGCTATGGCTGCTATTAGAAATATGAAAACAAATGGGGCATTACATACAGCCCTTACATGGGAAGAATTGAGAAACAATTATATAAAAGCAGTGTGCGATGGGTTGCTAAAAGTTTTTTCAAAAATGGGAATTTCCACTTTGCAATCGTACCAAGGAGCACAGATATTTGAAATTTTAGGATTGAATAAAAGTGTAGTAGATAATTATTTTATAGGAGCCATTAGCCGCATTGAAGGTATAAACCTTGATGGGCTTGCTAAAGAAGCATTGGCAAAACATTTTTTAGCATTCAGTAAAAAAACGATGCCAACAGATAGATTACCGGTTGGCGGTATTTACCAATGGAAACGCAAAGGCGAATTCCATTTATTCAATCCCAACACCATTCACCTTTTGCAGTATTCTACAAGAACGAATGATTACAATATTTTTAAAAAATATTCCAGAGCAGTAAACGATCAAAGTGAAAGAGCAGCAACCTTAAGAAGTTTGTTTAAGTTTAAAAATACTCGTGCTGCAATTTCTATTGATGAAGTAGAACCTGCAGAAAATATTTACAAACGCTTTGCCACAGGTGCCATGAGTTTTGGCAGCATCAGTTGGGAAGCCCATACCACATTGGCTATTGCCATGAACAGGCTTGGCGGCAAAAGCAATACTGGCGAAGGTGGAGAAGATGAGAGGCGTTATGAAAAATTACCCAACGGCGATTATATGCGTTCTTCTATCAAACAAATTGCATCTGCAAGGTTTGGAGTGACGAGTTTGTATTTAACTGAAGCAGATGAGTTGCAAATAAAAATGGCGCAAGGTGCAAAGCCTGGCGAGGGTGGACAATTACCAGGTTATAAAGTTGATGAATGGATAGGGAAAGTACGCCATGCAACACCAGGTGTGGGATTGATTTCACCACCCCCGCATCATGATATTTATTCTATTGAAGATTTAGCACAACTTATTTTCGATTTAAAAAATGCCAACCGTACTGCAAGAATTAATGTAAAACTCGTGAGCAAAGCCGGAGTGGGTACCATTGCTGCTGGGGTAGCAAAAGCAAAAGCAGATGTTATTTTGATTTCGGGGCACGATGGTGGTACGGGTGCATCTCCCATAAGTTCTATAAAACATGCGGGCTTGCCTTGGGAGCTTGGTTTGGCAGAAGCAAACCAAACACTCGTAAAAAATAAATTGCGCAGCCGGGTAGTTTTACAAGCCGATGGTCAAATGAAAACGGGTAGAGATATTGCGATTGCAACATTACTGGGTGCAGAAGAATGGGGTGTAGCCACCGCCGCACTTATCGTAGAAGGTTGTATTATGATGCGCAAATGCCATTTGAATACTTGTCCCGTTGGTATTGCATCGCAAGACCCTGAACTTAGAAAACGTTTTACCGGCAATGCAGAACATGTGGTAAATTTTTTTAAATTTTTAACAGAAGAACTGCGGGAAATAATGGCGGAGCTTGGTTTTAAAACAATCAATGAAATGGTAGGCCAAGTAGATTGTTTGGTACAAAAAGAAAATACTGAACATTGGAAATATAGCAAACTCGATTTGTCTGCAATATTGTACAAACCCAATCCCTCTTCTCTGGGAGGGTTAGGAGGGGCTCTTTATAATTCAGAAAAACAAGACCATGAATTGGAAAGTATTTTAGACTGGAAATTACTGGCAGCAGCAAAATCATCTTTAGAAAAAAAAGAAAAAACAGCAGCATCGTTTAATATTAAAAATACAAACAGAACAGTAGGAACCATTTTATCAAACGAAATAACAAAATTATACAAAGCAGCAGGTTTGCCCGATAATACCATCCATTTTAAATTTAATGGCACCGCAGGCCAAAGTTTTGGAGCATTTAATACAAAAGGAATTACGCTGGAATTAGAGGGCGATGCCAATGATTATTTTGGAAAAGGATTGAGCGGCGCAAAATTAATTGTTTATCCATCTGCTGATGCAGACTTTGCAGCAGAGGAAAATAGCATTATTGGTAACGTGGCTTTTTATGGAGCCACAAGTGGCCATGCATTTATAAGAGGAAAGGCAGGTGAACGCTTTGCAATTCGCAATAGCGGTGCAAATTTAGTGGTAGAAGGCGTTGGAGATCATGGGTGCGAATATATGACCGGTGGAAATGTTGTGATACTCGGTGCAACAGGAAGAAATTTTGCTGCAGGCATGAGTGGTGGTATTGCATACATATACGATCTGCAAAATACATTTGCTGCTGGCTGCAACAAACAAATGGTAGATATAGATCCGTTATTAAATGACGATGCAATATTTCTCCATGATAGGATTGAACAACATTTTAATTATACAAAAAGTACCGTAGCAAAATTTATTTTAAACGATTTTGATATCCAGTTACAACATTTTGTAAAAGTTTTTCCTAAAGATTATAAGAAGGTGTTAGAGGGGAAGAAACTAATGGAAAAGGTGTAATTTTTTTCGCTTAGTAGTTAAGAAGCTTTCAAAACCCTTACTGCGGTTAAAAGCCCCAAAATCGGTTTTTATAAAAGAATTCTTATGGCATTATTTTAAGTTATTAATAAACCGTTAATGGGCGTACAGTAGCTTTTAAGGTTTGCGCGGTTTAAATAATTTTTTTATGACCAATAGCACCCGGGCTGCACCTTTATAACCATCGGTGTAACCCCGGCAGATTACAACATATCACTATATATACAATACAACATGGGCAACACAACCGGCTTCCTACAACACACACGAGAACTTCCACAAAAAAGACAAGTGGAAGAGCGGCTTAGTGATTACAAAGAATTTGTACTACCATACACAGATGAAAAGTTAAACGAACAAGCGGGAAGATGCATGAACTGTGGCGTGCCTTTTTGCCACAATGGGTGTCCTCTCGGTAATATCATACCTGAGTTTAACGAAGCTGTATATAATAAAGAATGGAAAAATGCTTACGACATATTAAGTTCTACCAATAATTTTCCTGAGTTTACAGGTCGTATTTGTCCTGCCCCATGTGAAAGTGCCTGTGTGCTAGGCATTAATCAACCTGCCATCGCAATTGAAGAAATAGAAAAACACATTATTGAAATTGCATTTGATAAAGGTTTTTTGCAACCAAGAAAAAATATTGTGCGTACAGGTAAAAAAATTGCCATAATTGGTAGCGGTCCTGCGGGACTTGCAACTGCCGCCCAATTAAATTATGCTGGTCATGCCGTAGTAGTTTTTGAACGAGATGATTTACCCGGTGGATTATTGCGCTATGGGATTCCAGATTTTAAATTAGAAAAATGGGTGATAGATAGGCGAATAAAATTTATGGAGGAGGAAGGAATAAAATTTAAGTGCAATGCAAATGTTGGAGTCGATATTTCCATTACAGATATATTAAGAGAAAATGATGCCATTGTTTTAGCAGGCGGCTCTACCATTCCAAGAGAATTACAAATACCTGGGAGCAATTTAAATGGTGTCATTTTTGCTATGGATTTTTTAACGCAACAAAATAAAAGAGTGGCGGGTCTAGTCCTCCCTACAGCAAAGGATTTAGGACAGGCTTGTAACAAAAACGTTGTAGTTATTGGTGGTGGCGATACAGGAAGTGATTGTGTAGGCACAAGCAACCGACAGAAAGCAAATACCGTAACTCAGTTTGAATTAATGCCGATGCCAGCTTTAAGCCGAACGGACTTAATGCCGTGGCCATCGTATCCTATGATTTTAAAAACCACCTCATCACACGAAGAAGGCGCAGATAGGCAATGGGCAACCGCCACCAAAGAATTTATTGGTGATGCAGATGGCAATTTAAAAGCATTAAAAATTATTGACCTCCAGTGGAAAATTTCTGCATTTGGCCAGCCTGCAAGTTTTACAGAGAAAGAAAATACTGAAAGGGAAATTCCTTGTGAGTTAGCATTATTAGCAATGGGTTTTTTACACCCACAAAAAGAAGGGTTGTTAGAACATTTAAAAATAGAACTCGACGAAAGGGGAAATGTAAAAGCTAACCAAAAAGAGTTTCAAACAAATATTTCCAAAATTTTTACTGCCGGTGATATGCGCCGTGGGCAATCTCTTGTTGTGTGGGCAATAAGCGAAGGCCGAGAATGTGCACGCAAAGTAGATGAGTTTTTAATGGGTTTTTCATATTTAGAATCTAAAGACAGGTTTTAAAAAGTCACTCAGTTTTAAAAATATATATAACGATTTAATATACGTTATATATTTTATCTTTTTGATTGACATTAATCAATTTTACGAAATATAATTACCTTTTATCTGTAGTATTTAATAATATTTTACATATTTTAGAATAAATATTAATATTTGTAAATTTAGCCCCTTTTTTTCGTTCTAACCATTGTAGCCATTGCAGCTATTTTTGTCCCTTCCCTCCCCAATTTTGATGATGGTAAATTTAATGCAGCAGATATTGCGTGGATTTTAATGGCAGCAGCCCTCGTTTTTTTAATGACACCGGGGTTAAGAATTTTTTTACGCTGGCATGGTTCACCGTAAAAATGTAATAATTAGTCGTCCCTCAAAAAGTCATTTTTAAATTTGGAGCATAAAGATTCTTACAAACCTCTATAAAATATTTGTAGAGGAGTAACCACCTGATTAATTCTTCTGTAAGCCAGAGGTTCATTCGTCGTTTAAAGTTCATTGCAGCCGCTGCAACTATTAAATTTATATTGTCTCCTAAAATTCCTTTTAAATAATTTCGGCATAAACGATAATCTTGTTTTAAGTGACCGATGACAGGATCTATTGCTGTCCTTTTTCGGTACTTTTTTATTTGTACTTTTGTTATGTTTTTATCCGGTTTAAGAACACAGATTTTTGTTGTCCTGTATTCCGGTTTACCTCTGTATCCTCTGTCAATAAAAACTTTTTTTGGTAGTGTTCCATTTAATCTTTCGTATTGTTCTAATGCCTCGGGTATTGTTTTAGAATCGTGCAGTGTTTCTGTAAAATTTAATGCCCCTAATATCATACCTGTACTTTGGTCTACAATAATGGATGCCTTACTGCCAAACTCAAACTTTTTATGGTCTTTACCCTTGCTGTAACATTTTACATTAGGCTCATGTAAACTGTAAATCTTATTACTGTCGCCACGTTTTTGCGATAATACAATTTGATATAGTTTTAGATCAGGAAGATACTTGCCAAGTGTTTCCAATGGTAGCTTTCGGGCTATGTCCCTTAATAATCTCCCTGCTATTATTTGTATTTTTTTATTGGCTTTTCTTGCTCCTCTTGCACCGTTTTTTCTTTTTTTAAACCGATGCGCATAACTTAATCTTTTGATCACTCTGCTGTATGATTGCCTTAAATCAATTGCTTCTTCATCTGCTATTTTCCAACATCTTTTTATTATCTTCTTGTATAGTTTATCATCTGTTGGGTAGGTAATGTTCTTTTCCTGAACAGTCGTGTCTAAACTTACTACAGTATTGTTATCCTGTGGATCAGCATCTATTTTATTTATACGAATACTTTCTTTTAAAATCAGTTCTACACCTGCTTCCCCAATCCGTTTTCTAAAGGCTACCAGTTCGGTTGGTACACAGGGTATTTTCGGTTTAAAAGTTTGCTCCCCACTTAAGTATTGATAATAACAATTTTCTGACCACTGCTCTACCAAATTCTCATCACTTAAATTACGAATATATTTTAAAATTAAAAGAGAAACCATTAGCCTTATTGGCTTGGATGGAGCACCCATTGTTTCACTATAATGCTCTTTGAATGATTGATCAAATACACTCCATTTGATATCAGAAAGCTAATTTTCGATTGTTGTAAATTTAAATTTTTAATGAATGCATGAAAGATTCATTTTGTATTTTATTTAAATGTAGTGGAAAGTTTACCCGACCGCATTAATAGCCGATAATAATTATCAAGTAAGTATATTTTACACAGCATTACGCCCTGCATTTATAATACCAAACGAAGATCTAATAACTAATTTTTCGTACGTCTCTCTTGTTGGACAGTTATTAATTTGCTCATCCATTTCTCTTAATTTGTTTATAGCATATTGTTGAATGGTAAGCGATGGCAATATAATTTTTTCCCTCATAGTAATCGATAAACTATCGACAGGGTAATCGCTCATCAACGAAGTTTTATCACTTAATTGCAATACATATTTTTTAGTGCGCTCAAATTCTTCAAAAATATCGTTCCAAAGCTCACCATACTTTTCATCTTTATTTAAATATGCTGTAAGAGGAAAAAAACATTTCTTTAGTACCATTTCGCAATTATCAATAAGTGTTTTAAAAAATAATGAGTCATTGTAGAGCTGTTTTAACTGAGCAAATTTTCCGTCTTTTTCTAGGGCAGCTAGTGCAGTTCCCACGCCATAAAAACCGGTAATATTTTGTTTAATTTGGGCCCATGCGCCTACAAAGGGGATAGCACGCAAATCTTTTAAAATTATTTTATTCCCTGTGTTCCGCTTTCCCGGTCTGCTTGCAATATTAGTTTGGCCATAAAATTTTAAAGGGCTAATGTGAGCCAGATATTCTAAAAAATCAGGGTGGTTTTTTAATGCTAAATAACTACCTAAACTCACTAAAGCAAGTTTTTCCAGTAATTCCTCTTCCTCGGGTTGCAACGTTATTTTTTTGTTACTAAAAATAGCATTACTAATACCTGCGTGTATAAGTTGTTCTATGTTATACTGTGCGGCAGCTACGGTTCCAAAATTTGAGCTTACCGTTTGCCCCTGCACAGTTAATTGTATTTCTTTATTGCTAATATTCCTGCCCATACTCGCATAAAACTTATGTGTTTTACCCCCACCTCTAGCAGGCGGCCCACCTCTACCATCAAAAAATATTACATTGATATTATTTTCTTTAGCAATCTTTGTAAGTGCTTCTTTTGCTTTGTAAATACTAAAATTGGCCATTAAATAACCACCATCTTTAGTACCATCACTAAAACCAAGCATAATTGTCTGCCTATTATTTCTTTGCAGGATGTGTTTTTTGTATGTTTCGTTTTCGTATAATTCCTTCATTACATTGGCAGCATTCTGCAGATCATCGATCGTTTCAAAAAGTGGCACAATATCAATTGTAAGATTTTCTTTTTGCCAGCCGCAACTTAAAAATAAACCATAAACCTCCAAAACATTTAATGCGGAATTACACTGGCTTATTATGTATCGATTGCAACCAACCTCACCATTTTGCTGTTGTATTTTTTTTATGCCTTTTATGTTATTAATTGTATCAGTAACCAAATCATTTTCATAATTACTTTGGTTTTTAATTTCACTTAAAATGCTAAGGAAATTGGCTTTATCCCTTATTGGCAATTCCCCGTAAACATCACCATAAATATCAATCAGCACAGAATTGTGTACGCTGCTTTCTTGCCTAATATCTAAAGATGCAAAGTGTAATCCAAAAATATTTACTTTATTTATCAAGTCGCATACAAGGTGAAGAAATAATCCGTTGTGATTATAAATTATCATCGCTTTTACCTTTTCCAATTCTTCTATAATGTCTTCTTTGGTGAGCATAGTATTAACGCCCGGTATAAAAATATTATCATATAATTGTTTCTCAAGGCCATTTAAAACAATATCTATACCCTTAAAAGTTAAACGACGTTTCAGTCTCCTTATATCTAGATAATAACATTTAATAATACTTCCTTTAAGCGCTGCAGCAACATTCATTGTTGTTTCAGCGGTAACAAATGGATTTCCATCTCTATCGCCGCCCGGCCAAAAGCCCATATTTATTATTGATTTATCACTAGTTAATGCATCGGGATACTGGCTTTTTAAATCATTCATTATTCTTCCTGACGCAGTATAAAACACATTCTCTAAATACCATATTAAACTTACTGCCTCGTCAAACGGTGTTGGCTTTTGTTTTTTTAAAAAAGCTGTTTTACCAAGTTGCTGCAGATATATATTTATTTTTGTTGCATCATTTTCTCGTAATGCTTTTGATAGATCGTTAATGATACCCAATACCTGCCCCGGGTAAAATTGTGTTGGGTGAGCAGTAAGCACTAATTGTACAGAAAATTCCTTCAACTTTTCTTCAACTGCTTTTTCTTTTTTATGCTGAATTACTTCAAGTTCAAGTTGCTTTAAGGTACCCACGCCCCCCATATCAGTGACAGAAGTAAATGCTGCATCTTCTAAAGCATCAAATAAAACTACCTGCCGTTCTACGTATTGTATCATTCTGAAAAGCATATCAAGCTTTTCTTTTTGGTCTTTATAAGTGGTATGTTTGTCAAAAAAAGTTTCAATAATTTCTGTGGGACTGAGTAACTTTTTGTAGCCTTCTTCGCATTGGCTTTGAAATAAAGAAAGCAAAATCCCTGTTTTTTCTATGCGGTGAAATGGAAGGGTAGAAAATAAACTGTTGTACAATTGAAATTTAATGACCACATTATTATTAAATTGCTCCAACCCATTCAAAATATCTTTACCCATAAAAGTGTTTTAAACTGCAAATAAAACTACAACTAACTAAAGTTATTTCTTTATCATGGTATTTAATAAGTTGTTAAGAAAACCAAATCTTGATATAATTATTGCAAAGCAATATAAAATATGCATTACCAAACTTTTAAGATATTAACTTGTAAGTAAGCGTTATTTTTAACGTATATATGGTTAAAAAAAGTTCAATTTAAAAATTTCAACAAATTAATTACTCAGCATGAAATATTATTTAAGATTATTTTCAATTGTTTTTTTTGGATTGATAATACTAACACAATTTAGTTGTGCCCAAGGCAAAAAAAATATAATACAAAATACAAGCAAAGTAGAATTGACGCCCTCAAAAGGTAAAGCTGCAGCAGTTTTTGCATCCGGATGTTTTTGGTGTACTGTCCATATTTTTGAAGCTGTACAGGGAGTTGATAGTGCAATTGCGGGTTATGCCGGTGGAAATACAAAAAATCCTACATACAGAGAAGTTGGATCAGAAAATACGGGTCATGCTGAAAGTGTAATGGTATATTATAATCCCAAAATTATTTCTTACGATGAATTATTAAATGTATTCTTTTTATCTCAGGATCCAACGACTCCTGACCAACAAGGTCCTGACAGAGGTTCATCTTACAGATCAGCCATATTTTTTGAAACACCCCAACAGCAGACGCTGGCAAAAAATGCCATTGATAAATACAATAAGTCAGGTATTTTTAAAAATCCCATAGTTACAGAAGTAAAAAAACTTGACGCTTTTTACAGAGCAGAGGAATATCATCAACACTATATTTTAATTAATCCTAATGACGGGTATGTCCAAAATGTTTCAATTCCCAGATTTAATTTATTTAAAGCAAAATACAAAGGAAAACTAAAAGAATAATTTTAAAAAATACTTTTACTAAAAAACCCGCCAAATATTGACGGGTTTTTTAGTAACAATAATAGTTTATCGCTTATGCAATTTTTTCTACCTGCATGTAACTAAGTTCTACAGGTGTTGCACGGCCAAATATTTTAACCTGAACTTTCAATTTCTTTTTCTCATCATTTACTTCTTCAATAACTCCATTAAAGTCATTAAATGGTCCATCAATAATTTTAATAGTTTCACCAATTATAAATGGCTCACTCATTGTAACTCCACCCTGGTCAGTCATTTCATCAACTCTACCCAACATTTTGTTTACTTCAGCTTTTCTTAGAGAAATAATATTTCCTTTGGAACCTTTACCATCAGTAAGAAAATGCATTACGTTGCTTATTCCACTTACATGCTGAATGATATCATCAGTAAGTTTTCCGTCAGCAACTTCCATCATAATATAACCAGGATAAAAATTTCTTTCCCGCATTACTTTTTTACCATTTAGAACTTTGTAAACTTTTTCTACAGGGAGGAATATCTGAGAAATAATTTTGTCCCAACCATTGCGGATTATATCCTTATCTAAATACTCTTTTATCTTACGTTCTTTGCCGCTTACGACCCTAAGCACATACCATTTGTTATCCTTAGCAAGTTTTTCTGCAGGCAAAACAACCTCTGAATCTATTATAATATCTTCCATGATTACTTAAATAATGAGTAAATAAATTTCATTGAGCTATTAGCTACAAAGTCCATTATTCCAACTATAAGCGTAATGAATAAAGTAGCGCCCAAAACAATCATTGTTGATTGAGTAAGTTGGTCCCATTTGGGCCAACTAACTTTTTCGGTCATTTCGACATATGATTCCTTTACAAAATCTGTGAACTTGTTCATAAAACATGTTTTGCTAATTAGCCGGTGTGCTAATGTGCTAATGAAAAAAATAAATACCATTTTGAAATTGCAGCATTTACAATTTCAAGAATTTTTGCACGGGAACTAGGATTCGAACCAAGATCAAAGGTTTTGGAGACCCGTATGCTACCGTTGCACCATTCCCGTGTATTGCTTATAACCCTTTCCTAAACGGAATTTTATAAAGCGTGCTATAAAGAACTTTTAAAATAAAAATGGATCTAAAACAATATTTTTTAAATTTTTATTTTAAACAACAAAGTACCAAGGGTAATGACCAAAGGTACTTTGTTGTATTTATTAGTTTAAAATTCTTTTTTCAAAGAATAAAATCTGTTCTTATTTAAGAATTTCTGTAACCTGACCTGCACCAACAGTACGACCACCTTCACGAATAGCAAACTTTAAACCTTTCTCCATTGCGATAGGCTGGATAAGTTTAACTGTAAAGTTCGTGTTATCACCCGGCATAATCATTTCAGTTCCTTCATTCAACGTTACTTCTCCAGTTACATCCGTTGTACGGAAATAGAACTGCGGACGGTACTTGTTAAAGAATGGGGTATGACGACCACCCTCTTCTTTTGAAAGAACGTAAACCTCACCCTTAAATTCAGTATGGGGAGTGATTGAACCTGGCTTACAGAGAACCATTCCACGACGGATTTGAGTTTTTTCAATACCACGTAACAATAGACCTGCATTATCTCCGGCTTCTCCTTCGTCAAGTAATTTTTTGAACATTTCAACACCTGTACAAGTAGATGCCAATGGTTTTTCCATCAACCCAACGATTTCAATGGCTTCACCTACTTTAATACGACCTCTTTCAATACGACCTGTAGCAACAGTACCCCGACCTGTAATAGAGAATACATCCTCTACAGACATTAAGAAAGGTAAATCTACCAAACGTGGTGGAACCGGGATATAACTATCAACAGCATCCATCAATTCGTTGATTTTAGCTATCCACTTTTCATCACCAGCTAAGGCACCGGTTGCAGAACCTTGTATAATCGGTGTGTTATCACCGTCAAAGCCGTAAGATGAAAGCAGTTCCCGAACTTCCATTTCTACTAACTCAAGTAATTCCGGATCATCTACCAAATCAACCTTGTTCATAAATACAACAAGCTGAGGAACGCCTACCTGACGGGCAAGAAGTATATGTTCTTTTGTTTGAGGCATTGGACCATCTGTTGCAGCTACAACTAAAATAGCACCATCCATTTGTGCAGCACCGGTAATCATGTTCTTTACATAATCGGCGTGACCTGGACAATCTACGTGAGCATAATGACGAGTATCAGTAGCATATTCTACGTGAGCTGTATTAATTGTGATACCCCTTTCTTTCTCTTCCGGAGCACCATCAATATCATCGTAATTCTTTTTAACCGCTAACCCTCTTTTTGACAAAACATCGGTTATAGCGGCTGTTAGTGTTGTTTTACCATGATCCACGTGACCGATGGTACCAACGTTAAGATGGGGTTTATCCCTCTTGAATGATTCTTTTGCCATTTTTTAAATTTTAATATTTGTTTTGAAAATTAGATTTTCATTTTAAGTCTGATAAATCAAGGACTATATTTTTAAATCTTTTCAGATTTTTATTTAATTTGAGCCATCAGTGAGAATCGAACTCACGACCTCTTCCCTACCAAGGAAGCGCTCTACCCCTGAGCTACGACGGCTAGTCAGTTGGCAGTAAACAATATGCAGCCAGCAATTATTTTTGCAAATCGCCGACTGCATGAAGAGCGGAAGACCGGGCTCGAACCGGCCACCTGAAGCTTGGAAGGCTACCGCTCTACCAAATGAGCTACTTCCGCTGGTTAATATGCCAATTAGCTAGTTCTATAATTTGCTAAAGGAAATACTTCAATTTTAAAAAGAACTGGTAACTAGTAAATTTACTAATTATTTTTGTGGGCAGAGTAGGTTTCGAACCTACGTACTCGTGAGAGAACAGATTTACAGTCTGTCGCCTTTAACCGCTCGGCCATCTGCCCTTAAATTTATTTTATTTTGATACAATTTTAAATAACAAGAACTTTATTTAGAAGTTATTAAAAAAATAAAACCAAATTGAGCCGAAAACTGGAGTCGAACCAGCGACCTACTGATTACAAATCAGTTGCTCTACCAACTGAGCTATTTCGGCATATAATAAAGAACTTTCCCTAAAAACAAAACATTATCATTTCAGGTCGTTTTTTTTAGGAAGGCAAATGTAAGCGAAAATTTTTAATAGAAAAAGTTTGAAAATATATTTTTGAAATAAACGATAAGGTGAATAATTTTTATATAATATCTAAATCAATTCAGTCGGCAAATTCTATTCAATTTTTTAAATTTCATAAAAAAAAGCTGCCATTTTTTTGGCAACTTTTAGCTTCAATCTTTTAAAAATTATGCTGCTAATTTTTCTTTCTTTCTTTTTATCTGGTTTATGACTGCATCTAAAGCCCCATCAAAACTCTCTTCAAAAGATTTGGAAGAGTGTTTTACAAAAAACTCGTGACCGGGTATTAACACTTTAATCTCAGCAATCTTGTCTTTAATGTTGTGCACAATATTATCCAATTTCAAGTATACGTCCACTTTTGTTATTCTGTCATGAAATTGCGAAATTTTTTCACATTTGCTTTCAATGTGTTCTACTAATTTGGAATCTGCATCAAAATGTACTGTCTGAATGTTAACGTTCATAACCATTTTTTTATTGAGTGAAAAATAAAAATTAATCAGGTAAAGATGTTACATAGGCTTCGCAAAAATGAGGCAGAATGAAAAAACACTAACATATACAAGTTAATGCAAAATATTTTTAAAACTTAATTTTTGCTGTTAAAAATTTAGGCTTTGGGATGTGCTTTTTTATAAACATCTTTTAACTTTTCAATACTGTTGTGAGTATAGATTTGAGTAGCAGCAAGACTTGCATGACCCAATAATTCTTTAACCGCATTTAATTCTGCTCCGTTGTTCATTAAATGAGTAGCAAAAGTATGGCGTAAGATATGAGGGCTTTTTTTTTCGATTGTAGTTATTTGTGAAAGATATTTTTTTACAATATTGTAAACTTGTTTAGGATCTAATGGCATTCCATTTTCTGTAACGAAGAAATGATGATTTTCATTGTATATATTCAGTTCTTTCTTTTTATCCATATAAAACTTTAAATCATTTACCAGGAAATTATTTACCGGAATGATTCTTTGTTTACTTCCTTTCCCAAAAACTTTTATTTGAGAGTTCATTCTATCAATATCACCGTCCTTCAAAGCAATTAACTCTGCTTTTCTTATACCTGTAAAATATAAAATCTGTAAGATCAATTTTTCGGTTGTGCCTCTAAATCCTTCAGAAAATTCGGTGGATGTAAATATTTTTTCAATATCATTTTCAATAATAAACTGGGGAAGTTTTTTGGGCATTTTAAGAGAAGTAATTCCATTTACCGGATTTACCAATACAAGTTTATTTTTTAGGAGATATTTAAAGAAAGATCTTAGAGAACATATTTTTCTATTTAATGAACGGGCGCTCATTTTATTTTCTTTCATTTCAGCCAGCCAACTTCTTACATAAACAACTTTAATTTTGTCTATTGAAGTATTAGGGAAATGCAGAGAAAGAAAGGCAAAAAAGGATTTCAAATCGTTTTGATACGAAAGAATAGTATGCTTACTGTACCGCTTCTGAAATTGCAGAAACTCAATAAAATTCTGTTGAACAATATGATGAGGTAGGGCCATAAAAAAACTGATGATTGAAATTAATATAACCTACCATCAGTTTTAAAATATAAATTAAATAATGTTAATCAAATTTACCCTCGGATAGCTGTTGTTTATAAACTGCTTTTAAAACTTCCATTCTGCGGCGGATAGAAGGCTTTATAAAAGCCTGTCTTTCCCTTAGCTGTAAAAGTGTACGACTTTTTTCGAATTTCTTCTTATACTTTTTAAGTGCTTTGTCTATGTTTTCGCAATCTTTAGAATCTATAATTAACATTGTTATTTTACTCTTTTTAGTGGATTAGGAATGCAAATATAAAAGAAAAATTTAAAAAAAGAAAAATTATGAACAAAATGCGAATATTGTAACATGTTTACAGGAATAATCGAGCAATTAGGTACAATAGAAAACGTACAGACAAAAGGCAGCAATGTAACGCTAACAATAAGTGCGGCCTTCACTTCTGAACTAAAAGTAGACCAGAGTTTGAGCCACAGCGGCGTATGTTTAACAGTTGAAACCATTGACAATAATAGGTACATGGTAACCGCTATAGAAGAAACATTAAAGAAAACAAGCCTTTCTAAATGGAAAGTCGGAACTGTTGTAAATTTAGAAAGATGTCTTCGGTTTGATGGAAGGTTAGACGGTCATATCGTTCAGGGCCATGTAGATACTGTAGGAAAATGTATTCATGCGATAACAAAAGACGGCAGTTGGGAATATGTAATTTTCTTTGACAGAAAATTTGCTTCCCTCATTATTGAAAAAGGATCTATTTCCCTAAATGGAATAAGCCTTACTATTTTTAATGTAACCGATAACAGTTTTACAGTTGCCATTATACCTTATACATATGAGCATACAAACATGCATACATTACAAATAAACGATGAGGTAAATATTGAATTTGATATGATTGGGAAATATGTGGGGAGGATGAATAGAGTAAATATTATTTAACACGATTTTTAAAGATTAACATTTTTTTTTCAATTAAATGCCATGTTAAAAATGCTATTGGAACTACAACTAGTAAAGTAACCATAAAAAGGTTGAAGGGATTATGCACAACTAAATTACTGGCTATTAACATTTGTTGAACAGGAAATGAAAATGCATAAACACCATAGGTAAAATCTCCATACTTTCCTGCCTTGTTTGTGAATCCTTTTAAGTGAGCAATTATAATTACAATAAAAGGTAGTAAAATAATATGAATTGATTTTTCTAGTGATGAAAATATAGATAAAATAAGTAATGAAATAATTCCCAAAAAAATTAAAACTGATTTTGAATACGCAGAAAAATCAACATCTAATAAAAAAAAAGCGGAACTGTTTAAGAAAATCAAAGCATAAAAAACATGATTACCACTAAAATATTTGATTAAACTTTCATTAAAAAATGCAAGGTTTAAAAAAAATAAAATATTTAAAATTAAAATTAAACTGAGCAATATTTTTTTACCAAAACTTTTAAAAAGAAAAGGCAGTCCCAACATTAAATAAAGTCTTTCTTCCACTATCAAGGTCCACAATGAACCATTCACACCATTTTCAGCTGTGTTATGAGTAAATACTTGTGGCAATGTAAACTGTATTCCAAATAATGGCATTATATTTCTGAAATATGTATAAGTTTCTTTTTTTCTAAAATATTCATTCATATTTAACGAAGAAAAAACAGGACCGATTAAAAAAACACTCAAAAGACAAACCAGCATTAACATAGGTTGTATTCTCAAAAATCGTTTCCAAATATAATTTTTAAATGAAGAAGAAGTTACAGCACTTTTTGTTACAAGATAACCGCTAATGGAGAAAAAAATTGATAACCCAATAAAGGAAAAGTCAAAGCGATTCCCCGTTAATTTCATAAGTGGTTCATCATCGTTTTTTAAAATTAAGTTGTATGAATGTGTTAGTGTAATGCATAAAGCAGCAAATACTCTTAAAAAATCATAATTGTTACTAAGTCTTTCTTTAAGCAGCATTTTTTAGTTTTAATCATAATATATTTTTTCCTTTCATAGCCGCTCCTACAGCGCTGTCCATAATTCTTTCTGCATAAGGGCGGGAAATATCATTTAGTATTACAGTTTTACTTTGTATTAAGTTTTTATCTTTCATTGATAAGGAAAGTTGGAGAGACTGCATTGCCGCTGCGGTATCTGCCAATTCATTTCCTATTAATAGATCTGCATTTTTTTGCAGAAAACGTTCCGTCGTTTTTAGAAGCTGCTCGCCTTCTGTAGAGGCTTCAGAAAGCGCACGTGCAGCTATGTCATTTTCAGCATTTGACATAGCATCCAACAACATTTTTTCTACTGTTTCATCATCTATACCCAACTGCGATTTAATTTCAATAAACTGTTCAACACCACTCCTTAATTCTTTTGCTTTTACCGTTAAAATTCCATCTGCATTGATTATAAAACTCACCTGTACTTTTGCCAATCCCGCAGGCATGGCTGGAATTCCTTTTAAGTTTAAAGTTGCAAGCAATCTATTGTCTTTTACAATATCACGTTCGCCCTGATAAATACTTATCCTCATGTTTATCTGTCCATCAACCTGGGTTGTATATTCCCTTGCTGATGAAGATGGAATTTTTGAATTCCTTGCAATAATTACATCCATCAATTCTCCTGCTGTTTCTATTCCCAAGCTCAATGGAGTAATGTCAAGCAACAATGCATCTTTATTGTTACCCGCAAGTATATCAGCTTGTATGGCGGCACCTAAAGCAACAACCTCGTCAGGATTAACAGTGTTGTTAACAGCTTTACCAAAATATTCCCCTACCATATCATTTACCAACTGCACTCTTGTGCTTCCGCCAACCATAATGATTTCATCAATTTCGTTTAGTGATAATCCTGCGTCTTTTACAGCTCTTTTACAGCACACAATTGTCTTATCTATCAAAGGTTTTAAAAGATTATTTAAATCATTTTTAGTTAAGCTTAACGTTTTATCGTTTAATGTTGTAGAATAAAATTCATTTGTAGAAAGGTATTTTTTTGCCTCTTCCCCACTTAACCTTAGTGCCTGCATTAAAGATCGATTATTTAAAAGTTCTTCATCAGAAATATTGATATTGTTCTGCCAGTATTTTGCAATGGCCATATCAAAATCATCGCCCCCTAAATAGGTGTCGCCATTTGTAGCAAGCACTTCAAAAACACCTTCGTTAATATTTAAAATAGAGATATCAAAAGTACCGCCACCCAAATCATACACTGCTATAGTTTTTTGCCCTTCTTTTTTTATACCTAAACCATAGGCAAGGCTTGCTGCCGTGGGTTCATTTATTATTCTCAACACATCAAGCCCTGCAAGTTTACCCGCATCTCTAGTTGCCTGCCTTTGTGCATCGTTAAAATATGCGGGTACAGTTATAACAGCTTTATTAACAGGTGTTTTTAAAATATGCTCAGCTCTCGTTTTTAATTCTTTTAAAATTAATGCAGATAAATCTAAGGGCGAATAAAATTTATCATCGATTTTAATCTTTACCTGCCTATTTGCATCTTCATCAATAATTTTATAAGAAAAAAAAGAGGCGTTATTTTTAATATCATCATAATTTTTACCTAGTAATCTTTTTGCAGAAAAGATTGTTCTTTCGGGTGCTGATATTAAAAATTCCTTTGCCTCATCCCCCACCAAAATATCTCCCTGTTTATTAAAATAAACCACAGAAGGTACAAGAGTATTACTGTTGTGCTCTTTTAAAGCAATTGGCTGCTTTGTTTCGGGATGTATAATGGCAACGAGACTGTTGGTTGTACCTAAATCTATTCCCACAATTATTTCTTCTTTTTGTAAACTACCAGTGGCAATGTTTATCCCAATTTTAGCCATGATTTTTTTGTAAAAGTATGAAAATTGAATCACGAAGACGCAAAGACAGCAAGAAGCAATTATTAAGAAAAAATAAATCTCATTAGTAACAATTACCATTTTAAAATTTAATGTTATAACAACAATGATATGAAATATCAGTTTTTAAAAGGTGAGCTACCAAAAAGTAATTTTTTCTTGAGTTTGACACCCTTTCCCCATCCCTTGCCCTGAAACCCCCACTGGGTTAAGCAATAGTGATTTTTCAAAAAAATGTAGAGAGAAAACCGTTTGGTTATTATTTTTTTTTCTTTCTGGTATATGGCATTTTTACGTAAGGAGAAAAAAGGCAATTCCGTTTATTTAAGCATTTGTGAAAGCTACAGAGATGCTGCCGGCAATCCTCAACGTAAGGTATTAGGGGCAGCTAAGCAATGCTGCCGATTTTGGTACAGATGACTTAGAGCGTATAAAGCAACAGTTAATTGATTTAGCAAAAGGTCCAACAGCAGAGCCTACAGGTTTAGCTGAGTTAGCCCGTTATAATTATGGGTTTCCACTTGTTTGCAATCAACTATTAAAATGTTACGATTTAGATACCCTTTTAAATCGCCTTACTCGAAAACATAAACTAAGCTTTAGCCTATCCCGGCATGTTCAGTTGTTATTATGCGATAGGTTTAACAACCCTATAAGTAAACTGGGCTCCTACCATTACCCGGAAGATTATTATGAGCTTGGCGATGCAATGGAACTGCACAATATTTACCCTACAGTTGATTATCTCTACCTCAATAATAGCCTCATTCAAACTCATATTTACAATAAAAACAGAACTCGCTTTAATTATGAATTAGATGTAGTTTTTTACGATGTAACCACTTTTTATTTTGATAGCCAGGTGCAACAAGATGGAGCTTTGTGCCAACTCGGTTTTGGTAAAGATGGTAAAGTGGAGCAAAGGCAAATACTGTTTTCCTTATTAATATATCAGAATAGAATACCCATAGGTTTTGAGATTTTTAAAGGCAACCAATACGAAGGCAATACCTTTAAAAATGTGATAGAAAAATTAAAAAAAACTATAACATAGATCGTATTGTAGTTTTAGCAGATAGCGGCATGCTCAATGCCAATAATATTGCGCTATTTGATGAGGGTGAGGTTGCTTCAGGCTTTGAATACATAGTAGGCGATAGAATAAAAAGCTTATCAACAACATCCATAACCCACATTACAAACATTGAAAATTATAGCACCACTATTGTAAAAAATAACAACAATGAAGATGTCCCGATACGCTATTGCAGTTAACACTATAAAGGTCGTACACTCATAAGCAACTACAGCCAAAGCAGGGCAAAAAAAGACAGAGCCGATAGAGAACAAAAAATAGCTGCCGCAGAAAAAATGATTATGTAACCCTCAAGCCTCGATAAAAAAGCCAGCAGGTATTTTATAAAAAATGAAGCAGATAAAAAATATAGCATAGACCAAGACAAAAGATACAAACAAGCCCGTTTTGATGGCTTTAAAGTAATAGCCACCAATGCAAAAGATATTACAGCAGCCGAGGCATTAAAAAAATATAAAGACCTCTATAAAATAGAACAAAGCTTTAGAAGTTTTAAAAGTTATTTTGAAACAAGACCCATGTTTCATTGGACAGACAAAAGAATAGAAGGTCACATTGTATTATGTTACACAGCTTTTTGCATGCTAAGCTATTTGCAAAATAAAACAAATTATACATAGCAGACTACAATAAGAAGAATAATAGATAAAATGCAACTTTCAAAAATTGAAAAAGAAAAAGAAAACTTTATGGATGAGAGCAGCTATAAATGAAGAAACAACTAAAATATTAACAGCACTAAAACTAAAAGAAATATTTAATGTAGCATCAACAGCAAACATACCAAAACATTTCCCTAAACAATTGTAGGGAGAAATCTGAAACTATTATTGAAAATAATCAATTAGTTAACACCAAAACGTGTCAAAGTTAAAAGTATTCTTTAAATTTTTTATTTGTAAGCATTTTATAAATAATTTTTAGGAGGGTTGTTTTATCATCTTCGTCAAGTTGTTGTATGAGCTGCATTTGTTCAGCGGTATTTTTGTCTTCCAAAATTATCTCTTTAGGAAAGTCGCCATAAAAATTTACAACCTTATAAATGGAGGTGCTCAAGAGTGCAGCAATTTTTTAAAGTTGCAAAAATTTTACCTATTCAATGTAATAAAAGATGAAAAGAAAGTATAAATATGCAAACCAACATTGTTGAAAAATTAGTAATACGTGGTTTAATTTATTATTTATTAACTGACTATAGAAGCAACAATATGGTAACCATAAGCGATAGAAAACTGCAACACACAACCAATTATATAAAATTAATTTTTGAGCCGCTGAAAAAATTATTAAATTTACTACGACAATCATGAAAAAATAGGGTTTAAACCTGACAATTAATTATGCCCTCCCGTATGCCACGAATTAGTTATTTACGAAAGTTAACCGTGTATACTAAAGATCCTACAACCCTTTTTTTGAAGTAGTCTAACCGGAGAATAATGCAACAAATATCAGATCTTACCAAACATGCTAAAGCTTTTGAAAAACGACTTGAATCGGTTGATGAGAACGGTTTCTCGGAAGTTGGTTATTGCAACAGGTATCTCGCTCATTTGTTGGCACATAAAAAATATTACATCGCCATATATTCAGATTTATTACTCAGAATGCTGAGGCATGCGAAAAAAAACATTTCTGAAATAATTTTGGTTGATTATGGTGCGGGGAGCGGTTTATTTGGCTTGTTTGCAAAATGCTGCGGTTTTAAAAAGGTATATTTAAATGATATTGATGGCAATTGTATTCTGGCGGCACAAAAGTTGGCCTTGCAATTAAATATTCATCCTGACGGGTTTATACACGGAGATATTAATGATATACAGAATTTTTTTATAGGGGACAAGCCTGATATTATTGCGGGTACGGATGTTATAGAGCATATCTATGACCTTTCTCTTTTCTTTAAAACCCTTCAAGAGATAAATCCATTAATGATTTCGGGCTTTACGACAGGATCCAACCCCGAAAATTATTCTAAAGTGCGTAAGCTTCAAAAACTGCAGGTAAAGGATGAATTTAGGGGAAGTACATTTGAGGAAATGTTTGGAGACAAGCCTGAAGAAGCATTTTTCAAACAACGTTCAGAGATTATAAGATCAAACTTTAGTGACTTGCCAGATGAAATTACTATACAGTTAGCCACCGTGACGAGGGGTAAAACTAAAAAAGATATTATAACTGCTGTGCAGGAATATATTGCAATCGGCAAATTTCCGCTACTGCTTAAACATCCTACAAATACCTGCGATCCTATATCCGGTAGCTGGACAGAAAGAATTCTATCATTAACTGAATACATACTATTATTTAAGCAGGGAGGATTTGCAGTAGAATTTTATCCGGGTTTTTTCAATCAATTTGAGAGCAGTCTGATAAAAAAAATCATTAATCGACTTATTTCTCTATTAGGGAAAAAAATATCCCCTTTTATCATTCTGATTGGCAAACGTTCGGGGTAAACGAATTTGTCTTTTTGCTTTCTTTTCTGATTCATTAAAATCTATCCAAGAGAGCATGTTTTAGGCCGCATTACAAATATTTTTGTAGCAATATTGAAAACACTCAAAGCTGTATAAAATAGAACAAAGCTTTAGAAGTTTTAAAGGTTATTTTGAAACAAGACCCATGTTTCATTGGACAGACAAAAGAATAGAAGGTCACATTGTATTATGTTACACAGCTTTTTGCATGCTAAGCTATTTGCAAAATAAAACAAATTATACATAGCAGACTACAATAAGAAGAATAATAGATAAAATGCAACTTTCAAAAATTGAAAAAGAAAAAGAAAACTTTATGGATGAGAGCAGCTATAAATGAAGAAACAACTAAAATATTAACAGCACTAAAACTAAAAGAAATACCTAATGTAGCATCAATAGCAACCATACAAAAACACTTCCCTAAACAATTGTAGGGAGGAATCTGAAAAGCATTATTTATAATAATTAATTAGTTAACACTGAAACGTATCAAAGTCAAAAGTAATTTCTTCACCAACATAATTTATCTCTACACCTTATCTAAAAGAAAAGGCTGTCTCGTAGTTTTGAGACAGCCTTTAGATTGTACTGTATTTTTAATTATCGCATCAAATACATTTTACCGTATCCTTTATTAAAATACTTATTTGTATCATCTCCATCGGCTTTATATTTTTCAAATGATTTACCATTTAAGTTTGTAATCACTCTATAAATGTAAACGCCGTTAGCTAATTTTTGACCATACATGTCAGTACCATCCCATTTGAAATCTGTAATATTTCTTCCAATATGTATGGCCCCAAGTTCTTCTCTCGTTATTTCTCTAACAACTTTACCTGTGATTGTCAAAATTTGAATACGCATATTTTGAGGCACCTGGCTTCCTGTAAGTGTGAAAACAAATGCCGTGGATGTAGTAAATGGGTTTGGATAATTGAGCAACTCACTTATCATCGGCTTATTTATTACTGTAAACACAATCCTGTAATTTAATGCTCCTGCTGTATTACCCGATACATCTTTACCGGAAACAATTAATTCGTATTCTCCATCTTTTGGCAAAAAAGGTTTAAACTCTACGGTTGCAGCATTTTCACCGGAACTTAAGTTTGCGGGAATAAAACGAAGGGTATCACCAAAATTAAAATTTCTAAGTGTTTGGTCAGGATAACGCAGCTGTACTTTTATAAGACCGGTATCTTTTAAAGCAAGTGACCTGTTTTCATCTTTTAATTTAATTATAATAGTAGGTTTTGATGCTATAATATCTCTGCTTAAAATATGCACACCATCAAAAGTTACATCAAGTAATGGATTAAAAATATCTGATTTTACAAAAAAGTCTTTATATAAAAAATTATTAAAATGGAATTGTTCCGGTTGGTTATTTGCAGGATTAAATTCTATAAATAAAGTATTTTTTCCTGGATATTTTTCTGATGGAATGTTGTAAGAAGCTATTAAAGTATCTCCTGCCAATAGGATTTTACCCGGGGCTATATTTATTATGCTATCAAAATTACTTGCGGTTTTAATTCTTAAATTTATTTTCATCAGGCTGTCGAACTGTACCAGGCTAATATTTTTAAATGCTACTGAAAAAGCAATTTTCTCACCTGCTTCAACGGTATCTTTCATTGTAAATTTAATGTTTGGAGCAACTGCACCTTCAGGCACCGGGGTGTAGTTTAACCTGATATATTTTAGTTGATAAGGGGTTCCCTTAGCGCTATCAATATTGTTAAACTTAACTTTTAAATAAGGATAGTTTGTAGCATTTATGCCGGAAATATTCAAATCTTTTATTGTGGAATCAACTGTATATAAGATAGACTCAGTGCCGTTTGGCGTGATCCCAATTATTTGAAAGCTAATTGAATCTTTATTAGGAGAATCCAATGAATATCCTCTCCAGTGAAACTCATTCCATGCTTTGGCAGGGCCAAAAACCGGCGATGTAATAACTCCGTTAACATTGGTTAGTGTTATTGGAATTTGTGCAGTTATAATATCTTCTTTTTTATCTCCAACTTTTTGAAATGAAGCTGTTGAGCCATCTTTAGAAAATTTGAAAATCATGGCCCGATTCCGATAAAAAGAATCAAGCATTGTAAAACCATAGCCCTTTAATTTATCGTATAAATTAGGAACTGATGGTGAGGTAAGATCAGTTTGCCATTGATTTACGTAAGCATTAACGGAAGTATTATATAGTAATGGATACATAATAATAACTGCATTATCGGGCATTAAGTTTAAAAAATTTACTATGGATTCTCTTTGGACGTTTGTTCCAAAGAAGAATTCAAATTGATTTAATCTAGAAGATGAATTACTTCCGTATAAACCGCCTGGAGTATTTTTAATAACCGAGCCTGTAATACCATCAAGAACTGTAAATTGAAATGTATTAAACCGGGTCCCCCAGTTGCTAATACTAAAAGCACCTAAATTCACAGTGGTCTCAGGATAATCATTAGGTGGGTAATTACCTGTAGAAACATTTAAAACTGTATTAATAGAAGTAAATTTTAAATCTCTCGATGTACTTAAATATATGTTTGGATTATAATTACTTTTTAATTTTTGAAAATAATGCGATTGATTAAACCCCGGTGTACTTGCAGGAAGATATACAAATGATGAATTGTTCCAGATGGTTGTACCTGTCGATGGAATAACTGCAGTTCTCCAATAATAAACTGTGCTATCAGTAAAAGTTACATTAGTAGGGGTAAATTGTATAACACCGCCTACACTTGTCTGGGTATACGTTTTCTTAAAAGCCGAATTAAAGAGTTCTGTCGTATCCAATTCCATTGAGTAGTTGCTTTGACCAATTAAAGGGTTTGCTGTACTGGCTGAAAAAGTAATGTTCTGTTTGTTTACAATGGAAAAATTATAAGGAAAAACCGGACTTAAAGTGTTTTCAAATATAAAAACATCTTTTGTTATTTTATTATTGGTTTCATAAATTTCAGAAACTTTATCAGTCCAGTCAAGTTCTACAACAATTTTATTTAGTCCATTATCTGTAGAAGGGTTTATTGGAACATTTAAATTTAAACTGTCAGCATATTTTATTCCCGGTATTAAAGTATCCTTTATCATTACAGGAATTGTAGTATTTGGCAACAACCTTTTTACTGAAATACGTATAGAATCTCCCACAGCTTTTCCAATATTACGCATATTAACTTTTACATTAAATGACGGATCGGCAACTGTTATAATATCTGGAGATATAACTACAGATTGTTCTTCTATAACATAATCAGCTTTTGGAAAAGCGTTGATTTTTATTGCAGGATCACCATTTAAATTTATTTCTTCCAAGTGTATTCTCGTGAGATAATCAACATTAGGATTAGCACCATCTAGAAAAGAATGCACTTCCTTTAATTGTTGGCCTACAGATGCCCCATACATCAACAAAGAAAAATTTCTGTAAAATCTGTTGTTAAAATTATTTAATGCAAATGGAATTCCAAAATGTGTATCGGCAAGAAAACCAATACTGCCTTTTTGATTTGCAAATGTATATTTTTCAGAAAGTGTTGCCAGTGTAGATAATCTGCTTGGATCGTAACTATAAAAATCGCCGGCTATACAACCGCTCACATTAAAGAATGGATATTTACCTGTGTTGTTATAATTTTCCGGATTACTAATATTAAATTCAAATGTTGTTGCAGAAGAATGTCCGAAATATCCGAGATAACCAATTCCTTCATCAAAAAGCTGTGTTATTCTTTCACTGCTTGCCTGTTGAATTGTTGCAACAGATGTTTTTCTAAATGTTTCTACATTGCCACCGTACAGCGTATCTTCTGCAATTGCTTTATTTTGATCCATATAAGATCCTAATTGCAGGCTTTCGCCTTCAGTTTTACCTCCCACAATATGGATAAAGTCCTTCATCCATCCTTTATCTGCAATAAAAGGGCTTTGAACTCTTTGTGCTTGTTCATACTGTAAAATTTTCTGGAAATAAATTCCGACTTCATTTCCTGAAATTGCTCCTAACCTTCCAATAGGAGTTATTGGTACTGTTGTGCCGGGCTGAGACACCAACAAGTTATCTGATGCCGGCCAGCCGAAAGTGCCAACCAGATCCAGTTGTGCTGCAATTGGGTTTGATTCCTGTGGTCTTTTACCCTGATAGGTTACGCCTCTGCCTATTATAAAAATGAATTTTGGTTTTACAGGATATTGCACATCCATAAATCGTACAAAATTTCTTACAGCATCTGGGTGAGATTTTATGCCAAAACCAAACTGGTCTGTAAGTTCATTTATATCATAAACTTTCGCATTGAAACCTCCCCCGTTTACTGAATTTCTGTAAGCTCTGTAAAGTTCTACATTATTTACCCCTACTCCATTATTGTACAAAACAGGATTACTTATAATTACATAATCTCCCTGGGTAGCTGCAGTATTGTAATCAACAAAATTCTTTGTTAGCAAACTATTTACAGTAATAATATTTGAAGATTCAACATTGTTTAAAATAAATTTTCTTACAGCATCTGAAGAAGCCGATAATACAAATTTTACTTTTCCAGATGTTGAAATAACGTCGCCTGTATATCTTCTTCCATTATTTATATCGTATAAAACCGGAGATACTGTTCCGAAATTAAAATTATCAATTTCAAGATTATTTCCTGTAGCAGATGCGGCAAGCTCAAAAGGAAAAGATTTGCTGTTGTTAAAATTAAATATTGAAGGATAAGTTATTCCAACCGTTGCTACAACAAATCTGTCAGTAATTGCAGGATTTGATAAATTGCTATTGGTAATCGAAATAGTTGCTGATGAAGTGTTTTGTAAATAACTTAAAGGTTGACTTGTAACATTAAAAACTGCCTGACTGGTGTTAGTTGTTATCAGAGATGACAAGATGTTCCCGAAAAGTTTTAACGATATGGTTCTTTGGAGATTATCTGTATTGGAAAAAACCTTTGCCCTTACAGAAAGGCTGTTTGGAGGCCCTGAAGTATAAACATTTAATCCACTTATCGTTTCAACAAAAGGTGAATTAATATTGTTATCGCCGGTAGTAAAACCTTCACCATTATCATAAGCGGAAGAATAAACATATTCTCCCAGGTCTTGGGCATAACCACGGTTTAAATTAGCTTTGTAAAAAAGATTTATATTACGCATAAAATAAGCATCAGGAGTTGCTGTACCCGGCGCTGTATTTATTGAATTTGTATATCTTAAATTTACTCCGGTTGTATTTTGGGTAAGAAAATATGTAGAAGTATCTGTTTCTAAACTATACCTATCGGCCAATTGAAACTGCGGTTCTTTATACAAGGGAGCATCAGCTTTGCCGTCATTCATTTCTCCGTAAAACTCAATAAAATCAGTATTTCCCAATACTGTCCCGGATACTGAAGTAAATATTCTAACCTCTTGTCCGTTTCTCCAAAGCTGAAAATTATCTGCATTAACAGCTGCTAAACCTCCAGCTGCAATTGTTGATTGGGGTATGCGAGTAATATTATCCGTATTAATTTTAAACTTAAAATATGTTTTGCTATAATCTATCCAACTGTTATTGAATTGGGCCTTTACAGAAAACGCACATAATATTAAAAATGGAAGAAGTATTTTTTTTTTCATAACTGTTCAATTTATAAAAGCTCTATTCATCATTTTTCTTTCCAAAAATAATTCTAAGAGAAATTACATGCGTGTATAAGGGATTTGATTGATTTGCAAGATTGGTAAAGGCATAATCAATATTCACATTTTTTATTTTAAAACCTGCCCCAAGGCTAGGCTGGTATATCCAGACTTTTTTTTGATTCAAGGTATCTCCATCTGATAAAGCCCTTTGAAAATTTGTAACACCTGCCCTTACAAAAAAAACATCTTTAATAGCACCTTCCACGCCAAGATGTGGATCTGCACTAACGGTATTACCGCTTAAAACAGTATTTCTTTTTCCGTCAAAAGTAACGTCAATGTTAGCTTCTGTTAGCAATTTAAAATTAGCCCCGATATCAAAAGTATAAGCTCCTCCAAGTATCAAACGTGGCGCTGTTAGCTCAGTCGATTTTACAGGAATATCATTTTTTGTTAGGTACAAAGCTTCTTTTTCTTTGTCTGTAAATTTGAATGACCAGGCATTAAATGTTGTTGTCAAATCTTTTGCCACCAAACCAATATTCCAATTTTTTCCTCTCATTTGCAATCCTGCATCTATGCCAAATCCCCAGGCATTTGCAAACTTTCCAACTTTTCTGTAAATAACCTTAGCATTTAATCCGGCATTTAAAACATAATTGTCATTTTCTTTTACTTTTTGCGCAACAGACATTAAAAATGCATAATCTGCTGAAGAAAAAGATTTAATGTTATTGTAATTAATACTTCCATCAGGCTCCACCAAGAAAAGAGTATTTGGTATATCATCAACCGCAAAACGAAGCAATGAAAAGCCGACTGTACGTTTGCTATCCTGAACGGGCACTGCAACTGCTGCATAATCATACTTGGCTATACCGCTAAAATACTCAGCATGCATAATAGTAGCATCTATATTATTTTTTACTTCTGCTAAACCGGCGGGGTTCCAATAACCTGAAGTAGCATCTTTTACGGAGGCTACCTGAGCACTTCCCATTCCTAAACCTCTTGCTCCCGCACCAATATTTAGAAATTCGTTTGAATATTTTCTGAATTGCGAAAAACCTGAAACAGAAAACAAAATAAGAACCGACAAACAAGCAGCAAGGCTTTTCTTCATGATAACAATATTAATAATTGTAAAACTTTATTGATTTCTTAAACGTTCTAAACAGTAAAAAAGTGTGAACAATATTTAAAAGTAAAATGTCCTTCAAATATAATGAAAACCAAGCATTTTAAGAGTTCCTATTGTTGAAAAAAACTACAGGCAAAATAGGAAAAACAGCATCTATTTCTCTGATTTAAATTTTTTATTACAGCAGTTCTAAAAAGCTAAAATTAAATTTTAAAAAAACCGGGTTACCTTTTAATTTTTACAAGCTTATTTTTGCCAAAATATTTTTGTGAAATGAATGCATTTTTAGAAGAATTACAATGGCGTGGAATGTTGCAGGATATAATGCCGGGCACTGAAAATCAATTAAACAAAGAAATTACATCGGGTTATATCGGTTTTGACCCTACGGCGGATAGTTTACATATTGGCAGCCTTGTACCCATTTTACTTTTGGTTCATTTGCAAAAAGCCGGGCACAAACCCGTAGCACTTGTAGGCGGTGCAACGGGAATGGTAGGTGACCCAAGTGGCAAAAGTGAAGAAAGAAATATGCTGAGCGAAGAAACTTTAAACAAAAACGTTTTGGGAATTAAAGCACAGCTGTATAAGTTTTTGGATTTTAAAGAAACTGCCGCAAACTGTGCAGTTATGGTAAATAATTATGACTGGTTTAAAGGAATATCTTTTTTAGATTTTATTAGAGATGCCGGAAAACACATTACCATTAATTACATGATAGCAAAAGACAGTGTAAAAAAAAGGCTGGAAGGTGAAAATGGTATGTCGTTTACAGAATTTACCTACCAGCTTGTGCAGGGTTATGATTTTTATTGGCTTTACAAAAACATGAGATGCAAATTACAAATGGGCGGCAGCGACCAATGGGGCAACATTGTTACCGGCACTGAACTTATAAGAAAAAAAGATGGCGGCGAAGCTTTTGCATTTACTTGCCCGCTTATTAAAAAAGCAGACGGTACAAAATTCGGAAAATCTGAGCAGGGAAATATCTGGCTGGATGCTGAAAAGACATCTCCATTTAAATTTTACCAGTTTTGGTTAAATGCATCTGATGAAGATGCAAAAAGCTGGATCAAAATTTTTACTTTTTTAAATAAGACGGAGATTGACAAAATTATTGACACCCACCAAAAAGATCCGGGAAAAAGATTGCTGCAAAAAAAACTGGCAGAAGAAATTACGATTTTTGTTCACGACAACAGTGAATATTTGAAAGCCATTGAAACCACCGAAAAATTATTTGTTTCACAAAATGCTGCAGCTGAAGATTTATCTGAAAATGAATTACAGAATATTGAAGGCATAACAAAAACCCAGATTTTGAGAGCTGATTTGGATAATGGAATAGATTTGGCAACTATGCTTACAAACGCAGGAATTTTTGGCAGTAAGGGAGATGCTAAAAAAATGATATTATCGGGAGGTGTTAGTATTAACAGAAAAAAATCTGATGACCCAAAGCTAATACCAACAAAGGATTTGCTGCTACACAATAAATTTTTATTGGTACAAAAAGGGAAAAAAAGTTATTATTTATTTGAAATTATTTAGCTTAATACAACTTAAAAGGCCTTCGGTATGACCGAAGGCTTTGTAAGCAAATTTGAGCTTAGATTATTCCACATTAACTTGTTTACTTGTAACTGCACCTTCAAATACTTCCGGAATAAATATCCTTTCTATAGCCATATAACCGTTCCCTTTTTCAAGAAAATGTACCCGCATATTTTCAATGCTAATTGGGCAACCATCAGGTATATCAGCAATATTACTATGTCGTATATCATGTCCGTCTAAAATAACCACAAGTCCGCTCCCAATAGCTTCCATTCTGTTGCCATCGATAATTAAAAAACCTGTATCCTCTCCTAAACCAATCCCAATGCAGGATGGATTTGCAGAAACAGCTTGTGCGAGCCTGCCAAATCTACCCCGTTTTTCAAAATGAGAATCAAAGATTACATCATCCATAAAACCAAGACCGGTTGTAATTTTTACTTCGCCTTTTAAATGAGCTTTTGCAGCATTACCTTCATAAATCATTGTATTACTCATGGCCATTGCACCTGCAGATGTGCCGGCAACTAAAAAGTCTGCCTCCTCATTGTATCTTTCTAAAACTATTTGTAAAAATTGTGTACCTCCAAAAGTACTTGTCAGTCTAAGTTGGTTACCACCACTAAACATGATGGCATCACATTTTTTTAATCGCTCAATGTATTCCTCTTTCATAGCATCTGCACGGTTTCTAATGTGCATCAGTCCTATTTGTTTGCAACCAATTTTTCCAAAGGCATTGAGGTAATTTTCTCCAACTTCTACAGGAATCATGCTTGCAGTCGTAACTACTTCAATTCTTTTTTCATGACCGCCAATTTCTTCTACTATTCGTCTAAGAATTCCAAGTTCAAAAAAATTTAAATTATTGCGGTGTATTTGGCCGGTTTCCAGATCTGTGCCTTTGTCCTCAGCTCCTCCTATTGCAAGTAGTTTTCCTTTAGCAAATTGCATGCATACTCAAATTGTGGTTAATACAAAATTAACGTAAACGGTTACATATTATTTTATTGTTATCAACCGATTGTTAATATTTATGATATAATTAATATTTTATCTTTTTTAGGAAGCAAATCAGTAAACTATTTTATTACTTATTCAATTATTGTCGGGTAAGAAAAAATTTTAATTCTTCTTCTATTTTATTTTAGATTTTATTTCCTGTAATTTAAGCAAAGCTTCCACCGGCGTTAGTCTGTTTATATCTACGGTTTCCAAAATAGATCTTATTTCTTCGAAAGTGATTGAGTGTGCATCAAAAATATTTAGCTGCATTTTGGGTAAAGAAAGTTGCTTCATTTTCTTTTTTATATCATCACTATTTTGTGATTCATTATCGTCTTTATTTTTTTCTTCCAGCAACAACAATATTTCATTTGCTCTGTCAATTAATGCAGTCGGCATTCCTGCCATGCGAGCTACATGTATACCAAAGCTGTGAACACTCCCACCGGGTGCGAGCTTGCGCAAAAAAATTATTTTATTACCCACTTCTTTGTTTGTAATGTGGTAATTTTTTATGCGATCAAATTTATATTCGAGTTCATTTAACTCATGGTAATGTGTGGCAAATAAAGTTTTGGGTGTATGTGGTGACTGATGTAAAAATTCTGCAATGCTCCACGCAATAGAAATACCATCATAGGTTGATGTTCCTCTTCCAATTTCATCCAGTAAAATTAAACTTCTTGCAGTTAGGTTGTTTATGATGCTGGCGGTTTCGTTCATCTCCACCATAAATGTACTCTCGCCACCTGTAATATTATCTGATGCACCAACCCTTGTGAAAATTTTATCAGTCAACGGAATTTTTGCTGAAGAAACCGGCACAAAACTTCCCATGTGTGCCATTAAAGTTATTAGTGCAGTTTGTCGTAAAATAGCACTTTTGCCACTCATGTTTGGCCCTGTAAGAATGATGAGTTGGTTAGTTGTATTATCGAGAATAATATCATTGCTTATGTAAGTTTCCCCTTGCGGTAAATTTCTTTCAATAACGGGATGCCTACTGTCTTTCAGCTCCATTTCAAATCCATCATGAAGATCAGGTCTTTTATAATTGTACTGTAATGCATTATTGGCAAAACAACCCAAGCAATCTAGGACAGCCATTACATGCCCGTTCACCTGCATGGACGCAATATAATCCTGCAATTCGTTTAGTAATTCCTGAAAAAGCTGTTGTTCAATCTGGTAAATTTTATCTTCGGCACCAATTATTTTTTCCTCGTACACTTTTAACTCAGGTGTAATATATCTTTCAGCATTTGCAAGTGTCTGCTTTCTAATCCATGTTTCGGGCACTTTGGGTTTATGCAGATTTGTTACTTCTAAATAATATCCAAACACATTATTAAAACTAATTTTTAGCGAAGATATTCCTGTGTTGATGGCTTCTTTCTGTTGCAATTCCAGCAGATAATTTTTACCACCGCTGGCAATGTTTCGTAGCTCATCTAACTCTGCATGAATGCCCTTCGCAATTAGGCCGCCTTTATTTGCAAGAGCCGGTGGATTTTCTGTTATTTGCGTTAATATTTTTTGCAGGATATAATTACAACTATTGAGCGAATCACCGAGCCTTTTTAAATAAGCACTGGATGTTGAAGAGCAGATTTTTTTTATTTCTTCTGTTTGCTGTAATCCTCTGGCTACTTGCAGTACCTCCCGTGGATTTATTTTTTTTAATGGTATTTTGGCTGCAAGTCTTTCCACATCTCCAGCCATTTTTATATGTTTACCAATCTGTAGTCTTGTATCAGTTTCTTTTATAAAAAATTCAACTGTATTTAATCTTTCATTTATTTTAATGAGGTCGTTTAAGGGCATCAACATCCACCGTTTCATCAGCCTTGCACCCATGGGAGAAACGGTATTATTTACGGTTTTAAAAAGACTGCTGTTTTCGTTGTTAGAAATGAGTTCTAAATTTCTAATAGTAAAACGATCCATCCACAAATGCTCTTCTTTATTTATTCTTTGGAGAGATGTTATATGTTGGAGGTTGGGATGTTCTGTATCTTTTAAATAATGCAAGATTGCACCTGCAGCAATAATTCCTGCAGTCATACCTTCTGCCCCAAAGCCTTTTAAACTGTGCGTGCCAAAATGTTTCAGCAGAATTTCGTTAGCATATACATCAGCAAAAATCCATTCATCTAATGTGTAAGTAAAAAAAGAGGTGCCATAATTTTCTTTAAAATATTTTTGTTTATTTCTTTGAAATATTACTTCGGCAGGTTGCAGACTTTGCAACAGTTTGTCTGTATATTCTTTATCACCTTCAGCAATAAAAAATTCTCCGGTTGATATATCCAAAAAAGAAATTCCTGTTTTATCGTCAGTGATATGCAGGGCAGCTAAAAAATTATTATTGTTGTGCTCAAGTAATTTATCGCTGGTGGCAACACCGGGAGTTACCAGTTCTGTCACGCCTCTTTTTACTATTCCTTTTGCTGTTTTGGGATCTTCAAGCTGGTCGCAAATGGCTACTCTGTAACCCGCCTTTACCAATTTGTGTAAATAAGTATCGAGCGCATGATGGGGGAAACCTGCCAGCTCTGCCGATGCAGAATTTGCACCATTGCGTTTGGTAAGTGTAATGCCCAAAACCTGAGATGTGATGACTGCATCCTGACCAAAAGTTTCATAAAAATCACCCACACGAAACAACAATATTGCATCAGGATATTTAGCCTTTATAGCATTATGTTGTATCATTAAAGGTGTTTCTGAAGCAGTTTTGGCCATGGGCGACAAAAATATTGAATTTGAATTTGTTTACCGATTTGTTTATAAACAGCTCTCCTAAAAATTACATTAACATTTATTTGCAAAAGCTGGCTTAATCGTTTCATACTGCGGATCGTCTATGTCATATATTTGCATTTTCAAAATTAAAAAATAATATGAAGAAAATATTTACAGCAATAATGATTATTATAGGAGGTTTTTTTTCTGTTGCAGCTCAGCCCCTAAAAGGCATGGGTAAAAGTGATCCTGAAGCAAAAAAGATTCTTGATGCAGTTAGCTCAAAATTTAAAACATTTAAAACAGTACAGGGAAAGTTTTCTCTGAAAATTGAAAATGCTGCAGGGAAAGTATTAGGTGTTAAAACAGGTAATGTATTTATGAAAGGAAACAAATACCGCATCAGTGTTACAGGACAAGAAATATTTTCAGATGGCAGCAACATATGGACATTAGATAAAGCTTCAAAAGAGGTAACTATCAGCAGAATTGATCCATCTGCAAATAGTTTAACTCCTCAAAAACTTTTTACCAATTTTTATGATAAAGATTTTTTATACAAATTAAACGGTACCACTAAATCTTTAAGTGAAATTGAACTTACGCCTATAGACAAGACAAAACCTTTTTTCAAAATTTTATTATATGTTGATAAGAATTCAATAAGTACAACTAAACTTTTTGAAAAAACAGGTAATAAATATACTTACAGTACAACAAGCCTAACTCCAAATGCAAATGTGCCGGATGCGACTTTTATATATGATGCAAAAAAATATCCCGGTGTGGAAGTAGTAGACTTAAGATAAATGCCCAAAAAAAGCTAAAAAAAAGACAGCACTATTGCTGTCTTTTTTTATGTTCGCTAATAATAAATAACTGAAGTCAAAAAATATCTTTCATAACCACAAATACTTTCATTATTAGTTTTTAATATCTTTATGACAGCACCCCCCAATAATTTAAATTTAATATGAAAAAATTTTTACTCCCTTTTTTAGTGGTGATTGTAGGTTTTTCAACAAATGCTCAAAGACTACTTACATGGGCCCCGGAATTTCCACAGGAAAATAACAATCTTTCTTTTATAATTGATTGTACAAAAGGAAACCAAGGACTCTTAAACTTTGAAGGCGGAAATTCTTCAAATGTGTACATGCATGTTGGAGTAATTACAAATTTAAGTACCGGACCATCGGATTGGAGGTATGTAAAATTTGTTTACGGATCTACAAATCCATTAGCAAATGCAACAGCATTGGGTGCAAATAAATATCAGTATACGCTAAAAGATAATAGCAACAATCCGGTAAGTGTACGTACATTTTTTGCTGTGCCTGCAAGCGAAACTATCATTAAAGTAAATGTAATTTTTAGGAATGCTTCCGGTAATTTAAAAGAAGTAAATTCAGATTTGAGTGATATGTACATTCCTGTTTACGCCGCTGGACAATTTAATGTAAGGCTTAACCTTCCACCATTCGAGCCACGTTATATTCCTTATGCAGAGCCAATTTCAGTGCCTTTAGGTGGTGCTGTAAATATTACAGGAGTAGCTTCCAATAATGCAGCGCTTACAATAAAATTAAATGGAAATACCGTTAATACGGCGACAGGTGCAACTTCCATATCAGCCAATCCGACAATCTCAACAGCGTGTGATCAGAAAATAATGTTTGAGGGTAATGATGGAAGTGGATTAAAAAAAGATTCTTTCTCTTTTTACATTCCTTCAACGCAAACGATTGCCCCTTTGCCCGCAGGTCTTGTTGAAGGTATAAATTATGATCCCAATAATACATCTGCTACGCTTGTATTATTCGCACCAAATAAAACGAGTGTTATTATAGTTGGAGATTTTACAAACTGGGTACAAAGTTGTGCTAACCAAATGAATAAAACACCTGACGGTAATTATTATTGGTTAACTGTTAATGGACTTACACCCGGTATTGAATATGGATTTCAATATCTCGTTGATAATGCTATAAAAATTGCTGATCCATACACTCAAAAAGTGCTGGACCCTGATAATGATCTTTACATAAGTGCAGTAACTTATCCCAACCTTAAACCATATCCCACAGGTTTAACGACCGGACTGGTAGGTATTATACAAACCGCTGAACCTCAGTATACATGGGTATCAAACAGTTTTGTAAAACCTGATAAAAAAAATCTGGTTACCTATGAACTTTTAATAAGAGATTTTACCGCAGAACACAGTTACCAGTCATTAATTGATTCACTCAATTATTTAAAAAATACAGGTATAAACAGCATTGAATTAATGCCAATAAATGAGTTTGATGGTAATGAAAGCTGGGGCTATAATCCGTCTTTTTATTTTGCACCTGATAAATATTATGGACCAAAAAATAAATTAAAAGAGTTTATTGATAAATGTCACCAAAATGGAATTGCAGTTATTCTGGATGTTGTTTATAACCATTGCACAGGCAATGCACCACAGGCAAAATTGTATTGGAACAATTCTACAAATCAGCCCGCAGCTAATAATCCATGGCTTAATGTTACTGCACCTCATCCCTACAGCGTTTTTAACGATTTCAACCATACTTCCACAGCCACGAAGTACCTTGTTCAGCGGTCTGTTAATTTTTGGCTGGATGAATATAAAGTTGATGGATTTAGATTTGATTTAGCAAAAGGTTTTACACAAACAGTTACTAATACAACTACAGTGGAAAACTATGATGCTTCAAGGGTTGCCAACTTAAAATATTATTATGATAATGCTGTTCCTGCTCATCCAAATACTTATATGATTTTAGAGTTTTTGGGAACAATGCCCAGCCAGGAAGAACAGGAATATGCTGCGTATGGTTTTATGCTTTGGGGAAACATGAATAGCCGGTACAACCAATGCACAATGGGCTTTAGCAGCAATTCAGACATTTCAGGTGTAGTATATAATTCCTCTCAGCGAAATTTTAATAACCCTGCATTAATGGGTTATATGGAAAGCCATGATGAAGAACGTACCATGTTTAAGAATTTACAATTTGGAAACAGTTCTGGAACTTACGATGTAAAAAATTTAAACACCGCATTAGCAAGAGAAGAGGCTGCTGCAGCAGTATTTTTTACAGTGCCCGGACCTAAATTAATTTGGCAATTTGAAGAAAGAGGTTTCGATATATCCATTAACTCTGGCGGATCAAACACAGCAAACAAACCACCGCATTGGGAATATATGAACAATGCCAACCGCAGGCATTTATACGATACTTACAAAAGCATGATTGATTTAAGGCTTAACAATCCTGCTATTTTTAATAATACGGTTTTTAATTATGATTTTTTTAATGGTGGTGGGCTAGTAAAAGTTTTTCAAATTGCAGACCCAAATGCTGCAGGAAAAAAAGTTACAGTAGTTGCCAATTTGGATGTTGTTCAACAAACAAAATCTGTAACTTTTCAAGGTACAGGTGATTATACAAATTATATCAGTAATGGAATAGGTACAAACTTAAACGGAGCTACCGGATCAATTTTTACTTTGTCAGGCACTTCACAAAATATCGTTTTACAGCCAGGCGAATATCATATTTATGTAAGTGTTCCTGCTTGTACAACTCCTGCACCCACTACGTCTAATACCACCTTAACTTATTGCCAAAATGCAACAGCAACGGCACTTACAGCAACTGGCACAAATCTTTTATGGTATGCAGCTGCAACAGGTGGAACCGGTAGTTCAACTGCACCTACCCTAACAACAACTACAGTTGGCAGCACTGTATATTATGTAAGCCAAACTTCTAACAGTTGTGAAGGACCAAGGTTAGCTATTACTGTTAATGTTACAGCCTCAACTCCATCACCCACCGTTTCTTCTCCGGTAATATATTGCCAGAATGCAACAGCAATAGCCTTTACAGCAACAGGTACAAACCTGTTATGGTATACAAATTCAACGGGTGGAACAGGGAATTCAACTGCTCCAACACCTTCTACCACGACTGTAGGTAGTGCCATTTTTTATGTATCGCAAACACAGAGTTGTGGTGAAAGTCCAAGAGCAGCAATCACGGTAAATGTAAATGCAATACCTACGGCACCAACTGTTTCTTCGCCTATTAATTATTGTCAAAATGCAACAGCAACGGTACTTACAGCAACAGGAAATAATTTATTATGGTATAATGTTTCTGCAGGTGGAACAGGTAGTGCAACTGCACCAACCCCATTAACTACAACAGTTAGCAGCACCACTTTTTATGTTAGCCAAACAAACAACGGCTGTGAAAGCCCAAGAGCAGCAATTACAATAAATGTAAATGTAATACCTGCTGCACCAACTGCTGCAAGTCCGGTAACTTATTGCCAAAATGCAACAGCAACGGCACTTACAGCAACTGGTTCTAATTTATTATGGTATGCAGCTGCAACAGGAGGAATAGGAAGCACAACAGCCCCTACTCCATCTACAACAACTATTGGTAGTATAAATTATTATGTTAGTCAAAATGCTAATGGTTGTGAAAGTCCACGTACTTTAATTACAGTAACAATAACATCAACGACTGCAGCACCTACTGTTACAACTTCGGTTACTTATTGCCAGAATGCAACAGCAGTGACACTCACTGCATCAGGTACAAACCTGTTATGGTATACAAATTCAACTGGTGGAACAGGAAGTTTAACTGCTCCAACACCTTCTACAACAATTGTAGGTACTGCCATTTTTTATGTATCGCAAACACAAAGTTGTGGCGAAAGTCCTAGGGCTTCAATAACTGTAACAGTAAATGTAATACCTACGGCACCAACTGTATCTTCACCTATTAATTATTGTCAAAATGCAACAGCAACGGTACTTACAGCCACAGGAAATAATTTATTATGGTATTCAGTTGCAAATGGTGGAACAGGTAGTATAACAGCTCCAACACCATCAACTACAACAGTTGGCAGCTCTGCTTTTTATGTGAGTCAAACCAATAACGGTTGTGAAAGTCCAAGAGCGGCAATCACGATTAACATCAATATTACTCCATCCGCACCCATTGTTACAGGCAATGTAAATTATTGCCAGAATGCAACAGCAATGGCACTTACAGCTACCGGTTCTAATTTATTGTGGTACACAGTTGCAACGGGTGGTACGGGAAGTCCAACCGCACCAACACCATCTACAACAACTACCGGCGCAACCACTTTTTATGTAAGTCAAACACAAGGAATTTGTGAGAGTCCTCGTTCAGCAATTACTGTTACAGTTACTGCACTTCCGGCAGCACCCGTTGTTGTTTCATCAGTAACTTATTGCCAAAATGCAACAGCAACCGCACTATCAGCAACCGGAACAAATTTATTGTGGTATACGACAGCAACAGGAACAGGTGGAACTGCAAGCAACACAGCCCCAATTCCGAACACAACAGTTGCAGGCACTTTAAATTATTATGTTGCACAAACAAATAGTTGCGGGGAAGGTGCCAGAGCAAATATTCAGGTAATTATCACTGCAACACGTGCTGCACCCATTACTTTGTCTACCACAGCAATCACACTGAATAGTGCAACACTTAATTGGAATGCACAAAGCGGTTCATTTTTTACTGTTGAATATAAACCGGCAGCTGCTGCTACATGGAATGTGGCGGCTACAGGAATACAGACAAACAGTTATAATCTATCCGGACTTACTATTGGTTCTACTTATCAGTGGAGAATAACAGCTAACTGTGCTGCAGTAGGTTCAGGCAATGTTTCATCAGTTCAGACTTTTACTACTGCATCCAGAAATAATAAAATAACTATTATTAAAGATGGTATCGGATTAAAAATTTCACCAAATCCGGTAAGTACATCAGCAATTATCGACTACATCGTTCCCGGTTCAGGCGAAGTAACTTTTAATATATTTGATGAAAATGGACGAAGTGTGAAAAAGTTTTCTGATGGTATAAAAGTGGCGGGTGCAGGTCTTCAACAAAAC
>ENA-OFCI01000019-OFCI01000019.1-metagenomes-genome-assembly--contig:-NODE-19-length-102401-cov-5.056700_pt1 | contig 102401 bp, 85 predicted proteins | sample MGYA00153391_OFCI01 | MGnify analysis MGYA00153391
GCATGGTTTCAGGTTCTATTTCACCCCCTTATTCAGGGTACTTTTCACCTTTCCCTCACGGTACTGGTTCACTATCGGTCTCTCAGGAGTATTTAGCCTTACCAGATGGTGCTGGCAGATTCAGACAGGGTTTCTCCGGCCCCGCCCTACTCAGGATACTCACCCATGAAATGTCTGTACGTGTACGGGACTATCACCCCCTATGGTTGCAATTTCCAAAGCATTCCACTTAAACATTCCACTTGATGCAAGTCCTACAACCCTCGCGTGTAAACACGCAAGTTTGGGCTCTTCCGATTTCGCTCGCCACTACTCACGGAATCATTATTATTTTCTCTTCCTCTCCCTAATTAGATGTTTCAGTTCAGGAGGTTCGACATTTGGACTGGTCTTCAACCAGCCGGGTTACCCCATTCGGACATCTACGGATCACCGATCTTGTGCATCTCCCCGTAGCTTTTCGCAGCTTTACGCGTCCTTCGTCTCCTGCGAGAGCCAAGGCATTCCCCGTACGCCCTTGTAAGCTTTTTGAATGTTTAAATCCTGAATAAACAAAATCTAAACAAACTATCGCTTAGCGCGCATGTTGTACATGGCTCTTGTGCTCTTACAAGCTAAGTTGCCTTAGTTCGTAATTATATTGTAAACCTAGTTTGCATAATGAACTTAAAAAGCATTAAAACAATTTTTCTTAACAGCCTCGCGGCTGTGGAAAGTTTTGAACCTTTTAAAATAGCGTTAATTCAAGTGTCCTTTCAAACAAAAAAATTAACTCAAATTAATCTTTACTATGTAATACCTCAGAGGCAAATCTGAAATACTACTCCTCCGCCTTGTCAATGAACTTTACTTGACCGAACGCGTCTAACAACCTTGTGTGCTAAATACTCTTGTCATCTGTTTGATTCGCAAATACGATTTGCATTTACAGCGTTCTGTAAAATGGTCTAAACCTAATCAATAAATTATTACTATATACTTGTTCACTATTCACTATTCACTAAAATGTGGAGGATAAGAGATTCGAACTCTTGACCCCCTGCGTGCAAGGCAGGTGCTCTAGCCAGCTGAGCTAATCCCCCATTCTGTTTTGAACATCTGTTTTGAGTAGTCCCGGACAGACTCGAACTGTCGACCCCAACATTATCAGTGTTGTACTCTAACCAGCTGAGCTACGAGACTGTCTGGAGCTGTGAGCTGTGAGCATGGAGCTGTGAGCTTTCAGCGAGTGCCTAACCTATCAATCTAATGTATTTCTGAATTACACTTTTGTAATTCAGATATTTATCTTACTTTTTATCTTGTATTGATATTGATATTGATGAATAGAAGTAGAGCGTTTGTGCGTCTTTAGGTTATTTTCTTTGTAATTTGAATTTTAATTGATATTGTAAGGTAAGCGTGTAGCGTGCGAGTGAACTGTACTTGTTCTACTCTATAAGGAGGTATTCCAGCCGCACCTTCCGGTACGGCTACCTTGTTACGACTTAGCCCCAGTCACCGGTTTTACCCTAGGTCGATCCTTGCGGTGACGAACTTTAGGTACCCCCAGCTCCCATGGCTTGACGGGCGGTGTGTACAAGGCCCGGGAACGTATTCACCGCGCCATGGCTGATGCGCGATTACTAGCGAATCCAACTTCATGGAGTCGAGTTGCAGACTCCAATCCGAACTGAGACCGGCTTTCGAGATTCGCATCACATCGCTGTGTAGCTGCCCTCTGTACCGGCCATTGTAGCACGTGTGTAGCCCTGGACGTAAGGGCCGTGCTGATTTGACGTCATCCCCGCCTTCCTCACTACTTGCGTAGGCAGTTTTCCTAGAGTCCCCATCATGACATGCTGGCAACTAAGAATAGGGGTTGCGCTCGTTGCAGGACTTAACCTAACACCTCACGGCACGAGCTGACGACAACCATGCAGCACCTCGTAGTCAGTTCCGAAGAAATAAATGCTTTCACACTTAGTCCAACTACGTTCGAGCCCAGGTAAGGTTCCTCGCGTATCATCGAATTAAACCACATGCTCCTCCGCTTGTGCGGGCCCCCGTCAATTCCTTTGAGTTTCAATCTTGCGACCGTACTCCCCAGGTGGATTACTTAACGCTTTCGCTTTGACGCTAACCGTATATCGCTAACATCGAGTAATCATCGTTTAGGGCGTGGACTACCAGGGTATCTAATCCTGTTCGATCCCCACGCTTTCGTGCCTCAGCGTCAGTTACACTTTAGTGAGCTGCCTTCGCAATTGGTGTTCTGTGTCATATCTATGCATTTCACCGCTACTTGACACATTCCGCCCACTTCATCTGTACTCCAGCTCATCAGTATCAATGGCAGTGTCCCCGTTAAGCGGTTACCTTTCACCACTGACTTAATGAGCCGCCTACGCACCCTTTAAACCCAATAAATCCGGATAACGCTCGGATCCTCCGTATTACCGCGGCTGCTGGCACGGAGTTAGCCGATCCTTATTCTTACGGTACCGTCAAACATTTACACGTAAATGTAGTTCTTCCCGTACAAAAGCAGTTTACAACCCATAGGGCCGTCTTCCTGCACGCGGCATGGCTGGTTCAGACTTGCGTCCATTGACCAATATTCCTTACTGCTGCCTCCCGTAGGAGTCGGGCCCGTGTCTCAGTGCCCGTGTGACTGGTCGTGCTCTCACACCAGTTACTGATCGTAGGCTTGGTGGGCCGTTACCCCGCCAACTACCTAATCAGCCGCACGCCCATCCAAAACCGCCGGAGCTATAATATAAGAGTGATGCCACTCCTACATCTTACGGTGTATTAATCTCCCTTTCGGAAGGCTATTCACCAGTTTTGGGAAAGTTGCGTACGTGTTCCGCACCCGTTTGCCGGTCGCCAACAGGTATTGCTACCCTTGCTGCCCCTCGACTTGCATGTATTAAGCCTGCCGCTAGCGTTCATCCTGAGCCAGGATCAAACTCTCCATTGTAAATGAGTTGTTTGAACGTGACTTGTAATTTTCTCAAGAAAATTAATGTCAAATTCTGTATTGTATTATTTATGCTGACATTACCTGCTAAAACTTTCGTTTTGTTGCTGTTATTTCCAAACTTTCAAAGATCTTATTCTCTACTTATTTTCTCACCCCTTTTTTATAGCGGGATGCAAAAGTATAAAACTATTTTTTATTAATCTAATTTAATTATTACTTCCTTCTTTCCTTTTATACTTAATCTCTTCAGAAAATATCACCGTTTTTTACTTCCGGATTGCAAAGGTAGGGATGTATATTTCCGTAGCCAAACTTTTTAAAAGTATTATGAAACTATTTTTTAAAAATAATTGGAAATATAAAATATCAATCGGCTGTAACTCAACAAAATCAAAATCTTAAAAGAATTAAAAAAAATAAAAAACTTAGCTAAATAAAAAATACAACTTAAAAAAAGTTGTATTTAGTTATAGTATTAACTTAAGTATATTATTTTATTATGCTACTTTAAGCATACTTAATTTGCTTGTATTAAATTTTCTTTGGGCATATTCTAAAGTAACATTGAAAAACTTTACTTTTTGGCTTGGCAATTCAAACATTGCATCCGTTAAAATACTCTCGCAAATGCTCCTTAAACCCCGAGCACCAAGTTTATATTCAAGTGCTTTTTGCACCATAAAATTAAGAACAGTTTTTTCAAAAGTCAAGGAAATGCCCTCTATCTCAAAAAGCTTTGTAAACTGTTTAATTAAAGAGTTTTTGGGTTCTGTAAGAATATTGCTCAACGTTTCTGCATCCAACGGATTTAAATATGTAACAACTGGTAAACGTCCTAGTAATTCAGGAATCAAGCCAAATGTTTTCAGATCAGGCGCACTTATATATTGAAGCAAATTCTCTTCCTGAAACTGCTGAAGATCTTTATTTACATTAAATCCGATTGCATTTGTATTAACCCTGCGAGCTATAATTTTATCTATACCACTAAAAGCCCCTCCACATATAAAAAGAATATTTTGGGTGTTAACTTTTACCAGCTTTTGTTCAGGATGTTTGCGACCACCCTGCGGGGGCACTAAAACTTCACTACCTTCCAAAAGTTTTAAAAGTCCTTGCTGTACACCTTCGCCGCTTACATCTCTGGTTATGCTTGGGTTATCGCTTTTACGTGCAACTTTATCAATTTCATCAATAAAAACGATTCCTTTTTCAGCTGCGGCAACATCATAGTTACATGCCTGCAATAATCTGCTCAGCATACTTTCCACATCCTCTCCTACATACCCTGCTTCTGTAAAAACAGTAGCATCTACAATTGCAAAGGGAACATTAAGCATTCTAGCAATAGTTTTAGCAAGTAAAGTTTTACCTGTACCCGTTTCACCAACCATGATGATGTTACTTTTTTCTATTTCAACATCGTTGTCAAATTTTTGATTGAGTCTTTTGTAATGATTGTAAACTGCTACAGCAAGTATTTTTTTTGCATCGTCCTGCCCAATAACATACTCATCTAAAAACTTCTTTATTTCCATTGGTTTTTTTACGGTCAGTTTGTAAGATGAAGTAGCCTTCTCTTCGACGGGACCACCAATTTCCTGGCCAATAATTTCTTTTGCATGTTCTACACAATTCTCACAAATATGACCATCCTGTCCTGCAATTAATATTTTTACTTCATCTCTGCTTCTCCCACAAAAAGAACAATGAAGAATCTGTTGTTTAGCCATAATACTTTTTATTTTACTTTCTTGACATGCTTTTTTAAAAGCAATTTGCAAAGATACGGAGCTCTACACCCAGATGTATGACAATAAATTTTAGTGCATTGTTGCATTCTTGTAATACTTTTATTACACGACAAAGGGTTTACAAAGCATAAAAACCTTGCAAACCCTTCTATTATTACTGAAATTACAATTTATCAATCAACCCATCAACTATGCCATAAGAAACAGATTCTTTTGCATCCATCCAATAATCCCTGTCAAAATCCTTTAATATTTGTTCTTTTGTTTTAGCACAATTTTTTGCCAGTATTTCTGCACCCAATTCTTTTACCTTTTGCATTTGTATAGCCATAATTTCTAAATCAGCACTTACTCCCTGACCACCGCCACTTGGCTGGTGTATCATAACTTGTCCATTTGGAAACATATATCGTTTCCCTTTTTCGCCTCCACTTAATAAAATGCTTCCCATACTTGCTGCCATGCCCATACAAACTGTGCTTACAGGAGAGGATATCATTTGCATTGTATCATAAATTACCATACCGCTTGTAACTACACCACCCGGACTATTAATATAGAAAGTTATTTCTTTTCCAGGATCAATAGCTTCTAAATACATTAATCGATTGGTGATGTCTTTTGCACTTTTATCATCCACTGCACCCCACAAAAAAATTTTTCGTTGTTCGATAAATTTTTTATCAAACTGCCAGCCTGACATCATTTTTTCCATTGGACTTTCGGGCATTTCCTTTGGATTTTCTTCTTCATCATCAAGACGAATATTTTTATAATAAGTATTCATTATTTATGATTATTATTTGTTTTTTTAAAATTTACATTTAGATTTTAAATGTCAGATCATGTTGTTTTAACCTAATGAAAAAGATTTAATGGTGAAATGTGCGGCGTCACGGAAGTTAAATTTAACTATATTTTTGTTGGGCTAAAAAGCTTGGTTTTAGGCTTAACAAATTAATTAATCTTTTTTAAGTTTACGGGAATTTATTAAAAGCACTTCATCTATAAGACCATATTCTTTAGCTTCAGTTGATGTCATCCATTTATCTCTTTGGCAATCTTCGGCAATTCTTTCAATCGTTTGACCTGTATGCAAAGAAATAATACTATATAATTCGTGCTTTACTTTTTTCACTTCATTCACAGTTATTTCAACATCGCTTGCCTGGCCCATTGCACCTGCACTTGGCTGGTGCATCATTATACGGCTGTGTTTTAATGCTGTCCTTTTGCCTTTTGCACCTGCGCACAATAAAACCTGACCCATACTTGCTGCCATACCTGTGCAAATTGTAGCAATATCTGGAGTAATAAACTGCATGGTATCATACATTCCTAAACCTGCATAAACACCACCACCCGGACAGTTTATATACATCTGTATATCTCTTACACGGTCTGTACTTTCTAAAAATAATAATTGTGCGGTAACTATATTAGCTACTTCATCATTAATAGGATATCCTAAAAAGATAATCCGATCCATCATAAGACGGCTGTAAACATCCATGATTGCTACATTCATAGGTCGCTCCTCAATAATATTTGGCGTAAGATTGGTTACATTGTGCTTTATATATCCATCAAGTGTGTTGCTGCTTATACCCTTATGCTTTATGGCATAATTTTCGAATTCTTTTCCAAAGTTCATACTGAATAAATTTGTTGAGCAAAGATATTGTTTAATTATTTTTTTTATTATCTATGCAATAACTAGTCAAAAATTATTCCCTTAAAAGATACATGACATAATTGCGTAACTTTTATAAAAAGTAGGGACATAAAAAAGCCCTCTAAAATAGAGAGCTGTGTAAACTTTATAATTGCAAACTGCAAATATTCTATTTTATTTTTTTGAACCGTGCTCATCAGAAACAGAAAGCTTATGACGGCCTTTTGCTCTTCGACTTGCTAGTACTTTACGGCCATTTGCTGTAGACATGCGCTCACGAAAACCGTGAACAGATTTTCTGCGGCGTGTATGGGGTTGGTAGGTTCTTTTTTTTCCTGGCATTATATAGTTTTTTTCCTTTTACAAAAATTGTTTGTTTATTATAGCATCTAGGGCACCATCCCTATAGCTTGTGAAAGGATTGCAAAAGTAACAGAATATGTTGAAATATGTAAGGTTTTTAAAGATTTATTTTACCTGCAGTGACAGGCTCTCCAAAGAATGATGAAGCATGTTCATTAAAATTAATTTCATCACCTGTAGTAAAAAACAATCGCTTTTTAGTTTTACTGCATAAATCATCTAATTTTTGATGATTATTGAGGTATTTTTTTAAGCTCTCTGCAACAATTTCACCTTGCGAAATAATAGTTATGTTAGCGGGTACAAACTGTTTTATTTTGTTTAATAAAAGCGGGTAATGCGTACAAGCCAAAAGAATACAGTCAATTTTATCATCCATATCCAATAAATTCTCAATATTCTTTTTTACAGGTTCATCAGCTTCAGTGCTGTCTTGTTTTCCATTCTCAACCAAATCAACCCATTGCGGCGAAGCGAGTTGAGATACAACTATTTCGGGATGTAATTTTTGTATCTCCAATACATAGGAATTTGACTGAACCGTACCCACTGTGGCTAAAATACCAATATGTTTTGAAATAGTATATTCATCTATAATTTCAGATGTTGGCCTTATTACCCCTAAAACTCTTTTGGAAGAATCAAGACTAGGCAAATCATTTTGTTGGATTGTGCGAAGTGCTTTTGCAGATGATGTATTACATGCTAAAATAACTAGTGGACAACCTTGATCAAAAAGCCATTTGACAGCCTGCAATGTATATTCGTAAACGGTTTTAAAAGATAACGGACCATACGGTGCTCTTGCATTATCTCCTAAATAAATAAAATCATGTTCGGGTACAAGTTTACAAATCTCTTTGAGAACGGTTAGTCCTCCGTAACCACTGTCAAAAACACCTATGGGTTTTTTATTCATATTAGGATGCATATTAATCATAATAGATTATATAAAAATCCCGACCAATTTTGATTGGTCGGGATAAATAAGAAAAATTTTTTTTACAATTTTATAACCGCACCACTTGCAATTTTATTGCCTGAAGCATCTCTTAAAACAAGCATATAAGTTCCCTTGATAAAAGCAGATAAATCTAAGTTTATAAAAGCATAGTTACCTGCTACATTAAATGTTTTGGTCAACAGCTTTTCGCCCTTGCTATCATATAAAGAAATTATCCGGATTTGAGCTGCAGTCGTTGAACTGTAAAAACTTACTTTTACTAAACCCTGTGTAGGATTAGGTGATAAAAACAATCTCCCTCTTTCATTTGCAATATCAGAAACAGTAATTGAATTAGAAATTCCTACACAACCGGTTGCAACATCAAGCACAGTAACCTGATAAGTACCGAATTCATCTAATAACCCATTTGCTTTTGTAATTGAATTAGAAGTAACATTGGTTAGAAGAATATTATTCCTTTTCCATTGATAACTATAATTTCCAATAGGATTTACAGTTACATACAAACTCCCATTTGTTGAAGGATTAAAAGCAACTGACGGTGCTGCAGAAAGCAAAACAGATGGCGGAGTTCCAACCTTTGCAGTTACAGCGTTTGATGTAATACTGCCACAAGAACCTGCAGAAATTATAACCCTATATTTATAATTTGCCATTGTAGCCGTTAGATTATTTATAATTACAGTAGCTGAATTGGCACCAGCTATGTTAGAATACGTCGATCCACCATCAATACTAATCTGCCATTGATACACTAAGTCTGTTCCTGTTGCTGAAACCATAAATGTCGCAGTCGTTGTACACGATGTAATATCACTAGGCTGAGCAGTTATAGCAGGCCCTGCAGTTATATTTACAACAATTAAAGCTCTTGGTCCTTCACATGACCCCGTGGTTTGACTTACATAATATATTGTGCTTCCAGCTGTAGTTGTCAAGGGTATAGGAGCTGTTGTTGATGAAACTCCTCCCGTTGCAACCGTATACCATTTAAGATTAACACCCGTTGCAGAAAGTTCAGTTGCATTTGCTGCACCCTGGCAATATGTAACGGTTGTAGTCACGCCAGGTGCGGAAGGTGTAGAATTTACAGTAACAGTAACTGAAGCTCTGTTTCCTTCGCATCCGCTGGCTGTTTGGCTAACATAATAAGTTATATCTCCAATATTAGATGTTGAAGGAATAGGTGCAGTTGTAGAACCTGTTCCTCCCACAGCTACAGTATACCAAACCAACCCCGCTCCATTTGCTGTAAGTGCAGGTGCTATAAATCCTTGACAATATGTAAATGTGTTGTTATTTAGTGTGGGCGCAGCAGGCAGGCCGTTTACGGAAATAGAACCGCTTGCTGATGCTCCTCCAGAAGCAGTAATCGTATAATTAAAAATACCGGCAGCAGCAGGAATACCTTGTATAGCAAAGGAACCATTTATACCGCCCGAATAAGTACCCGTAACTCCTGACGGCAAACCTGTTACCGTTGCACTTGTTACACCACCCGCAGTGGAGTAAGTAATGCTCGTTATTGCATTACCTAAACATAATGTTTGATTTGATGTAGAAGCGGCAGAAGTTTGTGTAATTGATGGTGGTACTATAACAGTGATTGTTCCTGAACGGATCTGGGTGCCACAACCTCCAGAAGTTGTAACTGAATAATTAAAAGTTCCGGCAACTGTAGGTGAGCCACTTATTGTTATAGTGCCATCTGTGCCTCCTGCATATGTGCCGGTTAAACCAGCCGGTAAGCCTGTAACTACGGCTCCAGTAACACCATTTGTAGTGCTATAGATAATAGTGGTAATTGCTGTATTAATGTTTACAGTTTGAGAGGTTGTAATCGCAGATGAAGTAAGTGTCAAAGTAACATTATCATTTACATTAATAGTGCCGGCGGAATTTGCTGAAGATGAACCTCCGGACGTAGTAACAGTAAAATTAAATGAACCCGTAACCTTTGGCGTTCCTGCAATCGTAAAAGTTCCATTTGTACCACCAGAATAGGAACCTGTAACGCCTGAAGGCAAACCTGTAACTGTAACCCCTGTTACACCACCTGCAGCTATATATATAATGTTACTAATTGCTGTATTCAAACAGATTATTTGAGTATTTGAACCTGCTGAAGAAGCCAGGGTAATTGAAGGACCATTCACAACAGTAATTGTTCCTGTTAGTGTCTGAACACTACAACCACCGGCAGTAGTAACTGTATAATTGAAAGTTCCTGCTTGTGTGGTTATACCACTTATTGTAAATGTCCCGTTAGTACCACCGGAATAACTACCTGTAACACCTGCGGGCAAACCGGTAACTGTTGCACCTGTAACTCCACCTGAAGCAATGTATGTAATATTATTAATGCCTGAATTAAGCGTAACGGTCTGCGAAGTTGTTGATGGTGCAGATGTGAGCAAAAGGGTTGTTGCAGCTTTTACCAAAATAGTTCCATTTGTAACTGCATTTGGAGTATTGCCAGAAGTGGTTACTGAATAGTTGAATGTGCCTGCAATAGTTGGTGTGCCACTTATGGTAAAAATGCCGCCCGAATATGTGCCGGTGACACCCGTCGGTAATCCAGTTACCGTAGCTCCTGTTACTCCGCCTGTAGACGTGTATGAAATATTAGTTAATACAGCATTAATACAAATACTTTGATTATCAGTTCCTGCCGAAGAAGAAAGTGTTAGTACAGGAGCAGTTACAACTGTTATTGTTCCTGTTAAGGTTTTGACACCACAACCGCCTGAGGTGGTAACTGTATAAGTAAAAGTACCTGCTGTAGATGGCGTTCCAGATATAGTGAATACTCCGTTTGTACCTCCCAAGTAATTACCGCTAACCCCTGCCGGTAATCCTGTAATAGTTGCTCCTGTTACACCGCCAGCAGTATTGTAAGTAATTGAAGTTATAGAACTATTTACATTTACAGTTTGGTTGGAGGTACCTGTAGCAGAGGTGAGTGTTAAAGTAGAACCTGTATTAACGGTAAGTATTGCAGGGATTGAAGTAGCTGTTAATGGTGCACAATTACCTGTAACCAGGACTTGGTACTGATAAGTATTTAATGATAAGGTAGCAGATGTTATAGTTAGCATAGCTGTTGTAACATTAGAATAAGGTGCAGTATTGGTTAAATTCATCCATGTACCAACTGTACCTGTTGTACTTACCTGCCACTGATAAGAAAGAGTTGCAGAACCGGTAGCAATAATACTAAGAGTGGTATTAGCTCCTTCGCAAATTGATACATTTTTAGGCTGACTAGTAATATTAGCAGGGATACATGAAGAATTTGGAATGATGGCCGTCCATAATCCTCTGCCATAGGTAGATGCGGCGATTGTTCTATCACTCGATCTATATTTCAGCATGCTTGTTTTTACAGTTGGGAAAGTAGTTTCTGCAGTCCAAACTGTACTCGCCCCATTTATTGAATCTGAGCTGAATACGCCTGCCTCGGTTGCAATATACATTTTGGTATCCGTATCGGGATGATACAATGCCCAATAGACAGGCATTTCAGGCAAATTACCATCAATCCCAGTCCAGCTTGTTCCTCCATTTGTTGTATTCCAAACGTTTATTGTAGAAGAAGAAAATGCATTAGCAAGAGTGACAGTAATATCTTGATCACTAATACCAATATTTACACTGTTTACGTAACCTGGCGCAGTACCTACAGGAGTGATATTTGTAACAGTGGGGGTTGCTTGGTCAGCATTATCAATTTTAAAAACTTTTCCATTCGTCAACCCAAAATAAACCCTATTTGCTGTGTACGGAGATACTGTTGCAGATGCAACTGAAGCTGACCCGAATTCAGTTATTACAACGGGTATGAATTTAAAACCTGAATGAGGATCCTCCCATCTCAAATATTGACCTGCATCATAACCTGCATATACTTTATTACTTAAGTTGTCAAAATCGTATGGGTTTATAAACTGACCAGAAGTACTTGCACTACCGGAGGATGACCATGTGGCTCCTCCATTGGAAGACCTTCTGAAATTAGCATAAACGTAGGCTCCGGTTTGAAATAAAGGTTCATTTTGATCAATTGCAGTTATACCCCCGTCGCCACCAAGCACTTCGACTGATGAAGTAAGGCCTGCTCCATTAAACTGATGTGTTCCATTATCCTGAGCACCTGCTAAAAAATAGTTTGTTGAAGTTGGATGTATGCTCACTCCATAAAATTGTTTTATTCGGATCCCTGTATTTTTATCTGAAAAAATTACTCCTTTATTCTCTGTATAAAATAAACCGCCATCAGTACAAACCAATAATTTGTTCCCATTGTCATACCAGGCCATATTATGAATATCGGCATGTACATACTGTCCTGTAGTACCTACCCATTCTGATATTTTATCAAAAGTATTTCCCCCATCCGTAGATTTAAGTAATCTTAAACTTCCAATAATTACAGTATTTGGATCAGACGGATCTATAATAACACCATTTGAATATGTTCCTTGACCTTGTCCTCCATTAAGATCTGTAACATTTGTTGCAGTTAATGCTGTAGTCGTCCAGTTTAGCCCACCATCTACAGATTTAGCCACTGAATCAATTTTATTTGCGTTGCTTATTGCAGCGTAAACGGTGTTTGCTAAGCAGGCTATTTCAACTCTGGCACCATTTCCTGTCGGTATGGGGTAAGGAGTAATTGCAGATTGCCATACGGGTGTAGGTGCAGCCGGGTTAGCTGAAAATTTATAGCCACCAATACCTGCAGCAGAGCTAAGTCCACCAACTACATGCATTGTACCGTTTGAACTTATTTCAAAATCTACAATACGGGAAGTAGTGGTAAAGGGGTTTATACTTACCCAAGATGTTCCCCCGTTTGTTGAGCGTTGTAAACCTACAGCTATAGCAATACCCATTGTACTGACGTAAACATTACCTGCAGCATCGCATAATATTTTAGTACATCTCGTAAGGGTTGAACTGCTAGGTAGCAATGTCCAGGTTATACCATGATCGGTACTTTTAAAAACACCAACTCCTCCAACACCTCCACCGGTAAAATAAGCCTCACCGGTACAAAAATACATAATATTGGTATTTGTAGGATCTTGACAAATTCCTGAAACGGCCAAATTACTTAAATAGTCGTTTATTAAAGTCCATTGAGGAACAATGGCAGTTACATCACTAGTTTTCCACAACCCACCAGATATTCCACCTACCCATACAGTTTTACCGGTAGCGTCAGCTAAATCTACCCATACAGTCCTCATTCTTCCTGATGTAATACCACCACCTGGTCTTAAATTACCGTTACTTGGACCAACAGCATCACTATTAGAGCCTCTTTCTATCCAGGAAAGGGGTGCCAATATTTTGGAAGAGGAGTTGCTGTAATTGTTTGTAATTTTTAAGTTTTCTGTTTTCAAAACAGCATCCCACATGTTTTTATATGAAACTTCACCTGTAGAAGGATCAGTATTTCTTTTTCTCTCAAACTCAGCAGCTTTATCCGGACCGTCATATTTATCATTTTCTTCATCACTTTCATTTTCAAATTTGTGGTTACAACCTGATAAAATTGAGCATGAAACTATTAGCAACAGAAATAATGAAATATAATTTAAGTAAATTTTTTTCATGGTAGGAATTTGTTTAGGTATAATATTTTAAAGATTTTAAAATCTTTAAACCTTTACTTTTATATTATTATGAAGTTAAGCATTAAAGGCTTAAATTAAAAGTGCATACCTTGAATTTTTATCTCAATTCTATTAAAAATTTTGTATTTAGGAAATATAAATTTTGTATTTACAAAACTTATATTTTTTGTACATCCGCCTATTAACTCCTACCTTTGCGCCCAAAAATCAAGCTTTTAATAGCTTAATATAAATTAACAACCGCAACAGATAATTTATGATAGAAATTAAACCGGATGAAATTTCAGCAATCCTTCGTCAGCAATTAAGCAATTTTAATGCAGGGGCAAACTTAGAAGAAGTTGGTACTGTACTACAAGTGGGTGATGGTATTGCACGTATATATGGGCTTAAAAATGTTCGTTCAGGTGAACTTGTAGAATTCGACAATGGTGTAAAGGCCATTGCGCTTAACCTTGAAGAAGATAATGTGGGTGTAGTTTTGATGGGCGACAGTGGGGATATTAGAGAAGGTGATAAAGTTAAACGTACAGGACAGATTGCCTCTATTAAAGTTGGAGAAGGAATGTGCGGAAGAGTGATTAACACTCTAGGTAATCCAATTGATGGTAAAGGCCCCCTACAAGGAGAGTTATATGAAATGCCACTAGAAAGAAAAGCACCCGGTGTTATTTTTAGAGAACCTGTTAAAGAACCGCTACAAACCGGTATCAAAGCAATTGATGCAATGATTCCTGTAGGTCGTGGACAGCGTGAATTAATTATTGGTGATCGCCAGACCGGTAAATCTGCAATTGCTATTGATACCATCATTAACCAAAAAGAATTTTTTGCAGCAGGAAAACCTGTTTATTGTATATATGTGGCTATCGGCCAGAAAGCATCTACTATTGCAGGAGTTATGAAAACGCTGGAAGAAAATGGTGCAATGGCTTATACTACAATTGTTGCAGCATCTGCATCTGAACCTGCCCCTTTACAATTTTACGCACCATTTGCCGGTGCTGCCATCGGAGAGTTTTTTAGAGATACCGGTCGTCCTGCACTTATAATTTATGATGATTTATCTAAACAGGCTGTAGCATACAGAGAAGTATCTCTTTTATTACGCCGTCCGCCAGGTCGTGAAGCATATCCTGGAGATGTATTTTATTTACACAGCCGTTTGCTTGAAAGAGCCGCAAAATTGGTTTCCAAAGATGAAATTGCACGCCAAATGAATGATTTGCCCGAATCTATCAAGCATCTTGTTAAAGGTGGTGGTTCGCTTACTGCATTACCAATAATTGAAACACAAGCTGGTGACGTTTCTGCTTATATTCCTACAAACGTAATCTCAATTACAGACGGACAGATTTTCCTTGAAGGAAATTTATTTAATGCAGGCATCAGACCGGCAATTAACGTAGGTATTTCTGTAAGCCGTGTGGGTGGTAATGCACAGATTAAATCAATGAAAAAAGTGGCAGGTACACTAAAATTAGATCAGGCACTTTACCGCGAGCTTGAAGCATTCTCTAAATTTGGTGGTGACTTAGATGCTGCTACTAAAAACGTAATTGATAAAGGTGCTCGTAATGTAGAAATTTTAAAACAACCACAATACACTCCATACGCCGTAGAAAAACAGGTAGCCATCATTTATCTTGGAACACAGGGGTTAATGAAAAATGTAGCTGTAAAAAAAGTAAAAGAATTTGAAGAACATTTTTTAACAGAAATGGAAAACAAATTGCCTGAAGTTATGGCGGAGTTTAAAAAGGGTAATTTACCTGAAGATGGTTTAAAGAAGATGACAGATTTGGCAAATGGAATTATGCCTCAATATAAATAATGAGATCCCAAACAAAAAAGCCACTTTTAAAAGAGTGGCTTTTTTGTTTGGATAATACTTGCAAAAAACTAACGAAGGTATCTTCTCAGTGTCCATGCTAAAGTTTCATGCTCCTCCATAAGCCCGGTTAAAAAATCTGCTGTACCAGCATCTTTTAATTTATCAGCACATTCATCTATTTTTTTACGCAAGGTTTTAATAATGGTTTCATGGTCATTTAATAACTCTTTAAGCATCTCAGAAGATGATGGATATTTTCCGGGAAACTCCTTTAATTGTGACATCTCAGAAAATTCTTTTGTAGTTCCAATTGCCATAGAGCCAAACTTACTTATTCTTTCTGCGATCTCATCTGCCCCTTCTTCCAGCTTTTTGTAATGGCTTTCAAACAGTTTATGATATTCCATAAAACTTTCGCCAGCTACATTCCAATGAAATTTTCGTGTTTTAATGTAAAGCACCATTCCATCTGCTAATATTGCGGATAAAATTTCTGTAACTTTTGTTAGATTCTGAGGTGTAATACCAATATTTGGTTTCATAAAAATTCGTTTTTGTATAAATACATAGAAAATAGTTTGCCATTTTTTATTTTTATGATGTTCAATTAAAAAAGTCTTTCTTTTTTTCTAATTAATATTTTGGGGATGTATATGAGGTTTAATCTCTACACAAGTATAAAAAAATTAAAAATGATTCTCAACCTTTTTTTATAAAAATTACGATATTATTTAAGGTGGGTCATAAAGCTTAATTTTAACCGCATTCTAAAACCACTTACAGATTTGCTTACGGTTCAACGATATTTTTTAAAAAAAACTGATCGGCTCAAAAGCCGCAAGGCCATTGATATCATGTTTACTAAAGGAAAAAGCTTTTCCAATTTTCCATTTAGAGTATTTTGGATGAATGTTGAGAATGAAAATAAACTAAAAGCCGGTTTTTCTGCGAGCACTAAAATTTTTAAAAAAGCTACAGACAGAAACAAAATAAAAAGATTAATGAGAGAATCATATCGTTTACAAAAAAATGACTTGGATGCTCAATTGTCTTATACTTATAAAGCAATAAATGTATTTTTTATTTATACCGGAAAAGAAATTCCTAAATACGATTTCATATTTGAAAAAATGGGCAACGTTTTAAAAAGAATTATAAAATTGACAGATGAAAAGTTTCAATAAAATAATCAGTTTCCCTTTTATTATGCTCATTAGATTTTATCAGTTAGCAATATCTCCATGGCTTGGTAAATCTAAATGTAGGTATACACCAACCTGCTCTCAATACGGCTTGGAGGCTTTTAGGAAACATGGCCCGTTTAAAGGTTTTTGGCTGACTTTAAAAAGAATTTTTAACTGTAATCCATGGGGTGGTCACGGTTACGATCCTGTACCATAAAATAATCAGTTCATTTGCTTTTGTATTAATTAAAATGCCGACATCCAAAAAGACGGCATTTTAATTAATTTAATTTTAAATAAAATCTATCAAATCCTGATTCAATCTTTCTTTTGATGTAAACCATAAGCCGTGGGGTTCTCCTTCATAAATTACATATTTGGCACCGGGTATTAAATTGGCAGAACGATTTCCTGTTGCTGCAATCGGTACAATTTGATCTGCATCACCATGTATAATAAGCGATGGTACATTAATTTTTAAAATATCGTTTCTAAAGTCTGTAGATGAAAATGATTTTGCACATTCCAAAGTAGCTATTGGTGAGGCAAGCATTGCTGCATTAATACATTGCTGTAAAAAAGCATCACTAACCGGATGGCTCAACATCGAAACACCATAAAAATCATTATTAAAATTTTCTAAAAATCCGGGTCTGTCATCTATCATTTGTTTTGTCATACCATCAAAAACTTCTTGTGGCACACCATCGGGGTTATCATCTGTTTTTAACATATATGGAACAACTGCACTTATTAGTACTACTTTAGTTATCCTTGCACCGCCGTATAAGGAAAAATATTTAGCAATTTCCCCGCCACCCATAGAAAATCCAACAAGCGTAACATCCTGCAAGTCCAACCCGTCTAACACAGCTTTTAAATCTGCAGCCAAAGTATTGTAATCATAAGGTCCTGCCGGTTTATCTGAATGACCAAACCCACGCCTGTCATAAGTAATACAGCGCATGCCTTGTTGTGGTAATTGCGTTATCTGGTATTCCCACATTGCACCGCTTAAAGGCCAGCCATGTATAAAAACTACATTTTTTCCTTTTCCAAGTTCTTCATAATAAATATTTACCACATCGCCATCTGCTTGGGTTGATTTAATAAATGCCATAAAATAATTTTTTTAGTAAATGAATAAACCATTTATACCAAAGATGTTGCCGTTTAATTTTATAATGTTGTAACCTTAAATATTTAGACAATTATAAAATTTATGACATAAAAAAAGCTGTTCTACGAACAGCTTTTTTTCTAAAATTTATTAAGAATTATCCCTTTTCAAAACGCTCAGCTACTTTATCCCAGTTTACAACATTCCAGAAAGCTTCTAAATAGGCGGGGCGTTTATTTTGATACTTTAAATAATAAGCATGTTCCCAAACATCGCAGCCCAAAATTGGCGTTCCTTTTACTTCTGCTATATCCATTAATGGATTATCCTGATTTGGGGTAGAACTTACCTCCAATTTACCGTCTTTTATATTTAACCAAGCCCAACCACTACCAAAACGTGTTGTACCTGCCGCATTAAATTTTTCTTTAAATGCATCAAAAGTTCCAAAAGCTGCATCAATAGCTTCTGCTAATTTTCCTGAAGGTTTTACGCCTTTATTATTTTTTAATGAATCCCAGAAAAAAGTATGGTTCCAATGTCCGCCACCATTGTTGCGAACTGCAGGGCTTATTGTACCTGCGCTTTTTATAAGTTCATCAATTGTTTTGTTTTCATTTTCTGTGCCTGCAATTGCTTTGTTTAAGTTATCAACATAAGCCTGCTGGTGCTTATCATGATGTATTTTCATTGTTTCGGTATCAATATGCGGCTCCAATGCATCGTATGCATAAGGCAGCGGCGCTAAAGTAAATGCCATTGTAAAAAATTTATATGATTAAAAATATATTACATACAAAATTAAAGCCTAAATAGGAAAGCGCAATTGTCGATTCCGAAAATAAAATAACCCCTCCTTTCAATCTCATAACAATTTATAAAATATCACCCACTAAAGTTCATCTTTAAAAGTTTCTTCGTTTTTTAAAAAACTCCTTCATTAATACCGAACACTCTTCCTTTAAAATGCCCCCTACTAAAATTGTTTTTGGGTGAAATGGATTTACATCACCCGTATATTTTCGGTAACTGTTTTTATCATCAGGTGCACCAAAAACCACTTTACCTATTTTGCTCCAGTATAAAGCACCACAACACATAAGGCACGGCTCAATTGTTACATACAAAGTTGCATCATTTACATATTTACTGCCAAGCGAATTGTAAGCAGTTGTAAGAGATAATATTTCAGCATGAGCTGTACTGTCATTCAGCATCTCTACTTGGTTATGAGACCGGGCTATTATTTTATCGCCAATAACCAACACAGCACCAATTGGCACTTCATCTTTTTCAAATGCTGTTGCTGCTTCTCTTAATGCTAAACGCATATATTGTTCATCGTTCATAGTTAGTTTGCTTAACTTTAAAATTCAAATTTAGTTTAAATGGATACAAGTGTACTAACAGCACAAATGCGCACCTATTTTGAAACCGGCGTCACAAAAACGTACGATTTTAGAATACAACAATTACAAAAACTAAAAGCTACAGTTCAGAAATATGAGATAGAGATTTTTGAAGCTTTATACAAGGATTTACATAAAAGCAAAGAAGAAAGTTATATTTCTGAAAACGGCTTTTTTTTAGCAGAAGCAAGTTCTGCCATCAAATATTTAAAGACATGGATGGCTCCTCAAAAAGTAAGTACCAATTTATTTAATTTCCCATCTAAAAGTTTTGTATTATCAGAACCTCTCGGTGTTGTATTAATTATCAGCCCATGGAATTATCCTTTCAATTTATTGTTTACACCGCTTATTGGCGCAATAGCCGCCGGTAATTGTGCAGTATTAAAACCGTCAGAAATGGCCCCATTCATTTCTGATGTTATGAAAAGAATAATTGAAGAAACTTTTGAACCGCAATATATTTTATTTTTTGAAGGAGATGGTGCAACGCTTGTGCCTGAGCTAATGAATAATTTTGTTTTTGACCATGTTTTTTACACAGGAAGTACAGCAGTTGGTAAAATAATTTATGAGCTTGCAGCAAAAAACCTTGTACCTGTAACCCTGGAACTTGGTGGCAAAAGCCCCTGTATCATTGAAAGCGATGCTGATGTAAAAATTGCTGCAAAAAGAATTACCATGGCTAAATTTTTAAATGCCGGACAAACATGTGTAGCACCGGATTATTTGTTGGTACACCAAACTGTAAAAGAAAAACTTGTAACAGAAATACAAGAAAATATAAAAAGGTTTTTTGGAAGTGATGCGCAAAAATCTGATTCCTTTGGAAGGATAATAAATAAAAAGCAATTTGGCAGAATTGAGAAATATTTACAGCAGGGGAAGATATTATTTGGTGGAAAAACAGCTAAGAATGATTTATATATAGAGCCTACTTTACTGGAAATAACAGATACAAATAATATAGTAATGCAGGAAGAAATTTTTGGACCGGTATTGCCAGTAATTACATTCACTGATATGTATGATGCGGTAAAAATTATAAAGCAAAATAAAAACCCGCTGGCATTTTATTTATTTACCTCTTCTAAAGAAAAAGAAAACCATTGGCTTACCTCAATACCATTTGGCGGCGGTTGTATAAACAATGCAGCACTGCATCTGGCAAATGAAAAATTACCTTTTGGCGGCAGAGGTGCAAGTGGTATGGGTAATTATCATGGCAAGTTTAGTTTTAATACCTTTAGCCATAAAAAATCTATCATGAAAACGCCTACATGGTTTGATCCATTTATTAAATATCCTCCATTTACAAACAGGCTTAGTTTGTTTAAAAAAGTAATGAAATAATTATGACTGCAAAACAAAAATTTTTAAAACTAGTCTATCCAATATTTGCATTCTTTACAAAATCATTTAAAATAAACAAAGGAATTTTTGTATCTAACAAACCTGCTGTACAGTCATTTTATTCATTGGAGTCTACACTTAACAATGGGACCGAATTTGATTTTTCGCAACTCAAAAACAAAAAGGTTTTAATTGTAAACACTGCATCAGATTGTGGATATACAGCACAGTATGAAGACCTGGAAAAATTATATAATTTTAAGAAAGAAAAATTAATAATATTAGCTTTCCCTGCAAATGATTTTCAGAAGCAGGAAAGCAAGGATGATAATACGATAGCAGAGTTTTGTAAACGTAATTACGGCATTAGTTTTCCGTTGATGAAAAAAAGTAAAGTAGTTGTTCATTCTACACAAAATAAAGTTTACGACTGGCTTACTGATAAAGATAAAAATGGGTGGAACAGCAACGAACCCGGCTGGAATTTTTGTAAATATCTTGTAAATGAAAAAGGAAATCTTACTCACTTTTTTGAATCATCAGAATCACCGATGGGCGAAAATATCTTAGCGGCCATTGAGGAATAAAAAAATTAATGTTTACAAAAGAAAATATTGAACAATACTTTAGCGCTTTTAAAAATGAACAAATATTTTTAATGGTTTTGGGCGCATTTGCACTTATTGTAGCTTTAGTATTTTTTATAAAACTAAAAACACAATGGTTCAAAGGGTTTGCATTACCGTTGGCAGTTTTTGCGATAATAAATTTGGGTGCAGGATTTTCTAACTACAAAAAGGCTGATATTTTAAAAGTCAGAAATACTTACAATTACGATTTGCATCCTGAACTTTTAAGAACAAAAGAATTACCCCGTATAATTGAAATGAACCAAAATTTTATGGTGCTTATCTATGTAAATATTTCAATTCTCTTTGCAGCCGCCTTTATATTTTTTTATTTTAAGAAGAAAGAAGGCAATGAATATTACGTGGGTGTAGCCGCCTCATTGTTTTTGGTAGCAGTATTAAGTGTAGCATTATATTCCGTAATAAAAAGTAATACTAAAGAATATGAGAATGGAATAATTATGTATACAAAAAACATTATTGTTAAATAAGTTTAGGATTTTTTATGTTGGGATCTCTACTTTTCTTCCAAAATAGTTAAAGAAATAATTTTGGCACCATTAATCATTTTAGAGATTCTTATCAATTTGGTAAGCGCATAAAATCTTTCTGTGTAGGTTGTACTTGCTGCTTATTTTAATCTTGCAGTCTCTAGCTCTAGTGTTGATTTGTATATTTTGTAAATACTCTTTCCCATATCCATATTTACATTTTAATTTAGACTCTTGTAATATCCGTTCCACAATAAAAGCTGAAAAGAGATTCATTGTTGAAAAGCGGCGGGATTGCAGTGGATATCCTTTTTATATCGCTTCAGCGAATAAAAAGATAGTAACGAAAAGCCCGAACAAAAGCTGAATTATGTTTTATGACGAACCTACTAAAATTCTTATGCGTTTTATCTTTTGTCTTTTATCTCATGTCTAATATCTAACTACACCGGACATCTTTCATGGTAATTAATGAGCTCAATGGGCGTGCGCACAAAACTATGGTCTTTATAATGTTCACTTACTTCATCAAGCACCTCACAGATATCTGCAGGCTCAGTAAGGGTTACAAGTTTCATGCGAAACTCTTTTATGTTGGGTAAGCCTTTTAAATAATTGGTATAATGGCGGCGCATTTCATTGATACCTACAATTTGCCCTTTCCATTCTATAGAACGATCAAGGTGCTTTTTGCAGACAGCAACTCGTTCATCCAAAGTTGGAGAAGGCAGAATTTCGCCCGTATTTAAATAGTGTTTTATTTCTCTAAAAATCCATGGATAACCAATGGCTGCACGACCAATCATAATACCATCTACGCCATATCTTTCTTTATACAATTTTGCTTTTTGTGGTGAATCGATATCGCCGTTTCCAAAAACAGGAATATGTATACGTGGATTATTTTTTACTTTAGCAATGAGGCTCCAATCGGCCTCGCCCTTATACAACTGGCAGCGTGTGCGACCATGGATTGCTATTGCCTGCACACCAATATCCTGCATGCGCTCGGCCACTTCTTCAATATTTCTTGTATTATCATCCCACCCCAATCTGGTTTTTACGGTTACAGGTAATCGTGTACCGTTTATTACAGATTTTGTTAGGCGAACCATCAAATCAATGTCTTTTAAAACGCCGGCACCTGCACCTTTGTTTACCACCTTTTTTACCGGGCAGCCAAAATTAATATCAACCAAATCAGGATTTACTGCATCGCAAATTCTTGCACTCATTTCCATAGCATCTTCATCGCCCCCAAATATTTGAATACCGAATGGGCGTTCTTCTTCCGAAAAATCCAACTTCTTCATACTTTTCATCGCATCTCTTATCAGCCCTTCGCTGCTGATGAATTCGCTGTACATAAGGTCTGCGCCGTTGTCTTTACAAACAGCACGAAATGGCGGGTCGCTCACATCTTCCATAGGAGCCAACAGTAAAGGAAATTCGGGCAATTGTATAGAACCAATAGTAGGCATAGCTTTATTTGTATATTGCGGGCAAATTTACATTAAAAGATTTTAAGGGATGGAATACAAAAGCGTTAAAGGTTTTGGTGGATGGGCTCAACTGGGGTTTATGTTTGCATTTTTAGGACTGGGGTTTATACTTGCAGGTGCTGTACAGTTTTTATTAACTATGCAAATTATACCTGCGGGAAAAGTCATATCAGATACAGATGCAGTTATGAAAGCCATGCTTGCACCAGAAAATGTGGCAATCGTAAGAGTAATACAGGTTTTGGGAACATTAGCACTCTTATTTATACCGGCTGTTTTATGGTCAATAGTAAGCAATGGCAAAAATATGTTTTGGCTGGGGTTTAATAAATATATAAATGGCTTTCAATTACTGCTTGGTTTTATGTTAATTTTTACTGCCGCATTTGCTGCATCGCCATTGGCAGATTTAACAAAAGCAGTGGTTGCACATTTTCCACAAATAGACAAAATAGCCAGCGGTATGGAAATTTTGTATAACAAACAGGCGGCAGCTTTAAGTAATATTACCAACTGGCAGGACTATATTATTGGGTTGTTTATTATGGCATTTTTTCCTGCTATGTTTGAAGAAGTTTTTTTTAGAGGTGCTGTACAAAATTTATTTACCAAATGGTGGCGAAATCCTTTATTGGCCATACTTGTAACATCTTTTATTTTCAGTTTAATTCACATGTCCATCTATTTATTTTTGAGCAGAATGCTGTTGGGGTTTGTATTGGGACTAATGTACTACCAAACCAAAAATATTTGGGTAAATATTGTGGCTCATTTTATAAATAACGGCATTGTGCTCACCAGTATTTTTGTAATGCGATTGAATAATCAAAAAGTAGATATGAATAAACTCGACCCAAGTATTCATTGGAGTCTTGGACTGGTAGGTATAATTGTACTTGTAGGGCTTTTTATTATGCTTGATAAGTATTCTGCAAAAAACAGAGCGAAAATTGAAGCCAAAGAAAATTTATTAATAGCGGAAGCTAATCCATACAACGCAATAGCAAATAACCAAAACAACTAAGCGTGGCACTTAACAAAGAAGTTTTTAAAATTAGGGCATTAACAGCCGTTGTGTTTGTATTGGTAATGCTTGCGGGTCTGTTTATAAATTTTTATACTTTTATAGCACTCTTTTTAATAATAATGGGAGGTTGTTTATATGAGTTTAGAAAAATTATTAAACTGATAAAACCAACAAAGTATTTTGGGCTTTTAGCTCTTTCGATGCCTTACATTATAATACCGATACTGATGATGATTGACTTGGGCAAAAATAATTATCATGAGGATTTAAGCCTTGATAATTATTCACCGCTGTTACTAATTGCCATTATTTTATCTATCTGGATAAATGATACTATGGCATATTTGGTTGGTTCGTTTATTGGCAAAACTCCTTTCTCAAAAATATCTCCTAAAAAAACATGGGAAGGCACGTGTGGCGGGGCTATACTTTGCGTAATTATGATAGGCATTATTTCTCATTTTATAAATGCTTTTCATTACCTGCCGTTGAAACATTGGTTAGCCATAGCAGCCATTTGTGCTGTGTTTGGTACTCTTGGAGATTTATTAGAAAGTAAAATAAAAAGAATGGCAAATATAAAAGACAGTGGTTCATTTATGCCTGGTCATGGTGGCTTTTTAGACAGGTTTGATTCGCTGCTTATTGCTACGCCATTTGTATGGTTGTATGTACAACTTTTCGTTAGATAAATGGTTAACTTCGCACACTCAAAACAAAACAAATTTCTATGACGATACACAGAGAAGGTTACAAATCAATTGCGCTGGCAACCATTATTTTTATTGCTCTAAATATGCTGTTCTTTTGGTTTTTTGGTACATCATTACTTTGGCTTTGCATTGTATTCTTTGTTATCACCTTTGCATTAGTACTTTTTGTAGTATCGTTTTTTAGGATTCCTGTACGTAAATTATCTATCAGCAATGGGCAAATTATTTCGCCGGCAGATGGCAAAGTTGTTGTGATAGAAGAAACGGTAGACGATGAATATTTTAAAAAGAAAATGCTGCAGGTTTCTGTGTTTATGAGTCCGTTAAATGTGCATGTAAACCGTAACCCTATCGATGGTGAAATTGTTTATAATCAATACCACAAGGGGAAATATCTGGTAGCCTGGAACCCGAAATCTTCTACAGAAAATGAGCGCCATTCTGTTGTTATTAAAAATGGCAATACTGAAATTTTGGTTAAACAAATTGCCGGCGCTGTTGCAAGACGAATCGTAAATTATTTGGAAGTTGGAAGTCATGTAAAACAAACAGAAGAATATGGCTTTATAAAATTTGGCAGCCGAGTAGATTTATTGTTGCCCATTGGTACAAAAATAAATGTAGGGTTAAATGAGGTAGTACAGGGCGGGGTTACCGTGCTGGCGACACTTTAACTTTTTTAACCAATAAACGTGAAAAAAAAAATTATTTACATTTACTTTTAAGATTAAAAAAACTAAAACTTTATAAGATGAAAAAAGTATTTTTATTAGCTACCGCAGGATTATTACTGGCAACTGCCTCATCTGCAGGTGGTGGAAAAAAGAAGAAAAGTGGAAAAGTAAAATCCTGCTGCAGTAAAGATAAAGCTGCAAAAGGTTGCAGTAAAGACAAAGAGAATAAAACTGCTAAAATATAGTTTTAATATTAATTTAAACAAACAGGCTGCATCTTCCGATGCAGCCTGTTTGTTTATAGCTTAGTTCTATAAAATATTTTCCAGTTCTTTAAAATGTGTTATTACATATGTGGGCTGCAATTTAAGCGGCTCGTTAATATGGTTTACAAAAACCTGATCCATTCCTGCATTTTTTGCACCCCCTATATCTGCGGCTTGATTATCACCCAGCATTAAACTTTCGTGCATTAATGCACTTGCTTTTTTTATTGCAAAATCAAATATTTCTTTTTTGGGTTTTAAACTATTGCTTCCTTCAGATGTTATCAACTGATCAAAATATATATCTAATCCACTGTTTTTGAGTTTCATTTTTTGAGTATGCTCAAAACCGTTTGTAATTAAATGAAGCATATAATTTTTTTCTTTGAGGTATTTTAATATTTCAAAAGTATGAGGAAAAACTTCTTTTTTGGTAGGAAGAATTTCTAAAAACTGAACGCTTAAAGTTTTTGATAAAACCTCATCTGCAACTTTAAAATCTAATAAAGTACGCCACATTCGTTTCCATTTTAATTCTTCCACTCCGATAAAACCGGCTTCATACCTTTTCCATAAATGAGCATTGTGAAAAAGGTAACGCTCATAAAAAGGAATAAATTCTGAGCTTGTTTTCTTAGCAAGTTCTTCGGTATATAATTCAGCGAGGGTCGTTTTTGCATTATTGTCAAAGTCCCAAAGTGTATGATCAAGATCAAAGAAAAGATGTTTGTAAACCGGCATGTATAAATTAAAATTTTATGGAGTGTGTTGATATAACTTTACAGAAATATGAAGTTAAACCTTTATAAAAAAATATAAAAATGAATATTGTAATTACAGGTGCAGCTAGAGGTATAGGAAAAGCCATTGCCACAAAGTTTGCGGCTGAAGGTTATACACTTTTTTTATGTTCAAGAAACGTAAATACTTTGCAGACAACAGCCGATGAACTAAAAAAATTATATACATCAGCCAATATTCATTTAATGGAAGCAGATTTATCAGATAAAAAACAAACTGAAAAATTTGCCAATTGGTGTTTACAGATTGCCACTCCAAATGTTTTGATAAACAATGCCGGCGGATTTACACCGGGAAACATTTTAGACGAACCGGATGGAAGTCTGGAAAACATGATAAACAATAATCTTTACAGTGCCTATTATGTTACAAAATATTTAGCTCCGCAAATGAAAATTAATAGAAGCGGACATATTTTTAATATTTGCTCAGTTGCAGCTTTACAGGCATACAATGGTGGTGGCAGCTACAGCATCAGCAAATTTGCGATGAATGGGTTTAGTCAAAATTTAAGGCACGAATTAAAAGACTACAATATAAAAGTAACAGCCATTTTTCCGGGAGCAGTTTTCACAGATTCCTGGCAGGGATTTGATAACAGCAGCAACAGAATAATGGAGCCTGATGATATTGCGGGAATTATAATTGCCTGTACTAAAATGAGCCCCGCTGCAGTTCCCGAAGAAATAATATTAAGACCTCAACTTGGTGATTTGTAATTAACAGTTTCTTAATTTTTTTTGTGATAAAAGAAACTGTCCCGCCAACATTGTTATTTAATTTTGCCTTCTGGTCTATAACTGAATTATGAATTTATTTTTTACGAAAATATTTTATTGCGTACTCTTTATTTGTTTGGGTTTAAAAGTTACAGCACAAACAAAGTTTACAGCTACAGCCACACCTACTACTGCCGGCAAAGATGAATATATAACGTTGTCACTTACTGTTGCAAATGGTACTAACGTACAAAAAATTACGCCTCCACCATTAAATGAATTTAACGTTGTAAGTGGGCCTAGTACCACAACTGAACAAAATACCATTAATGGTGAAACTAGCCAGTATATTTCCTTGAGTTATGTTTTGCTCGCAAAAAAAATGGGTACTATCAAAATACCCCCGGCTACTGCTTTAATTGATGGACATACTTTTAAAAGTAACGCAATAAATATTGTTGTATCAAAAAATAAATCTGCAGGGTCATCTCAAAACAATTCAGGAGCCGCTTCAATGCAATCAATGCTTTCCGGCTACGATCCTTTTAATGAACCGCAGGCACAAACAACTTTCAGCGATTATATTTTGCGCAAAGGCGAAAACATTCAGAAGAAAGTAAATGATAATATGCAGCTTCGTTTGCAGACTAATAAAAGCAGTTGTTATGTTGGTGAAGTATTGCTTGCTACTTATAAATTATATACACGGTTAAAAAGCGAAAGTAATCTTTCTAAAAACCCTTCCTTTAATGGTTTTTCTGTAATAGAAATGTTACAACCCAATGATGCATCCGGCTTTACAACTGAAAAACTTAACGGTAAATCTTACAATGTTTACTGCATCAGAAAAGCCCAGCTATATCCGCTGCAACCGGGGCCAATAGAAGTTGAATCTGCTACATTAGACAATAAAATAAGTTTTATAAAATACAGCGGCATTAATGGGAATAATTACAATATTGATCCTAATTCATTGGTTACAGAAACTGTTGCACTGAGTACCAAACCAACTATTATAAATGTAAAACCTTTACCTGAAACCGGTAAGCCTGCCGGTTTTAAAGGTGCTGTAGGGAATTTTACAATTGAAGCTGTACTTCAAAAAGAAAGTTTTACAACTGATGAAACTGTAAAACTTTTTGTGACAGTTACGGGTGAAGGGAATATGCATTTACTTACATTACCGGATATAAAATGGCCATCGAATTTTGAAATGTTTGATGCAAAAGTGTCTGATAATACTGATAATAAAACCGTACCTATAAGCGGCAGCAAAACTTTTGAAGTGCCATTTGCTGTTGCTAAAGAAGGTGCTTACAATATTCCTAGCATCAGTTTCAGTTACTTTGATCCAATAACAAAAAGCTACAAAACCAGTAGTACAAAAAACATATCATTTACCATTATTAAAGGAAAGACAACTGCTGCTGTTCAAAAGAGTAAGGACAAAAGACCGGGTGAAGGATTATCGTTTTTTGAAACAGCAGTGAACCATATAGTTCTTATTCTTTTTTTTGCCATAGTTTTAATAATTGCAGGTTTAATTTTTTGGATGACAAAGGACAAAAAGATTGTTGCCGAAAAAGCCTTTAAGAATAACTTCAAGAATGATCAGGAAAAAATACCAGACTATCATCCTCAGCAAAATCCACTTACTAAAACAGAAGACTGCCTTTTTAGAAACGAGTGCATTAGTTTTTACAAAATAATTAATGATGAAATGAAAACTTTTTTAGCCCGAAGGTTTAATATTTCTTTGGAAGATTTAAACAATAAAAGGTTAGCAATTGTTATGGATAAGGAAGGTGTAGGAAACAGCATAATTTTACAAACTCAGGAATTAATTAAAGAAATTGAGTGGCAACTTTATACACCGTTTGAAAGAAATGTAGAATTAAATGACATGTATAAGAAAGCACAGAACATTATACAATTACTTATAAAATAAAGGTTTTGCTAATCTGTAAATTTATAGCCTACGCCTCTTGCAGAATGGAAGTAGCGTGGATTTCTGCTATCTTCCTCAAAATATTTACGGAAGTTTAAAATAAAATTATCTATAGTTCTGGTAGTTGGATAAACATGGTAACCCCAAACTGCCTGTAAAATTTTTTCCCTTGTTACAACTTCGTTTTTATTTTCTATAAGCAATTTTAAAAGCATCAGTTCTTTTTTGGTTAATTCAAATTTTACTGCCTTTTTATTGAAAGCTTCTGCTGCTTTAAAATGAATTTTATTCATTCCAAATTCATAAATATCAGGCAACGGTTGTTTTAAAGAAAGCTGCTCACTTTTCTTAATCAGCTTATCAACCCTAAGCAATAGTTCTTCTAAATTAAAAGGCTTTGTAAGATAATCATCTGCACCTTTTTTTAAACCCAATACTCTGTCGGCACTACTGTTTTTTGCGCTTAAGATAAGTATGGGAAGTTCTGTATTATTTAGCCGGATGGTTTCGCAAACTGTAATACCATCAATCTCAGGCAACATCACATCTAAAATCAGCAATTCAAAATGCTCCTGTGCTACCATTTTTAATGCCTGTGCTCCATCAAAGCAACTGCTTACTTCATAACCTTCTAATTCTAAATTAAGTTTTAAGGCTTCCTGTAAATTTTCTTCATCTTCAACAAGCAGTATAGAATATTTTTTTGTGGCCATAATTATTGTTTAAGCTTCGGCCTTTAGCCAAAAGGTAAATATACTGCCAGCTTTTGGGTTGTCCTCAATCTTGATATCCCCGTTATGGCTTTTAGAAATTCTGCTTGTAAGATATAAACCCAGGCCCGTACCCTTTGCTCTTTTAGTTGCTTCGTTGCCAGCACGATAAAATTTTTGAAATATTTTTTGCTTATCAGTTTCGGAGATTCCCATCCCTTCATCTAAAATTTTTAAAACAGCTTTTCCCTCTATATTTTGTAAAACAACTTCAACAGTACTTTCTTTGGGAGAATATTTTATTGCATTTTCCAACAAATTATTTACAGCTATCTGCAGTAAAAAAAAGTCGCCATTCACAAATACTTCCTTTTGTATGTTTTCGATAATCTTTCTTTTAGGAAATCGTAAAATAAATTCATTTGTACATTGAGAAACAAGCAAAGAAAAATCTTGTTCTTCAAAACTTGCTTTATAACCGCCACCTTCTATCTGCGATGAAATCAATAGATTATTACATAGCGTATCTAAGCGGTTAGTTTCCTGCAGTGAATTGTCTATAAGTCTTTGCTGTTGGGCTTCTGCAAGCTTATGTTTTTGAAGGGTTTCTAGGTTTAATTTTGTAACGGCTATTGGGGTTTTCAATTCATGTGTAATGGCCATCATAAAATTTTGCTGCTCAGCACTCGATCTTAATTCTCTCCTTACTGCTCTAAAAACAAAAGTAGCACCTGCCAGAATTAATAAAAGAAAAGTACCACCCTCACCTAAATACTGTGCAGTTTTTTTACTTTTATCTTTTATGATTTTTTTTTGATTCTGTGCATAATTTATATCATCCTTTTTAAGATTATCCAGTTTATAGCGGCTCATTAATTCGTTTTGCCTGCTAAGTGCAATAAACCACCAAATGAGTGCAGCAATGATGTATGCCAGCAACACCCAATAAATTATAAAAGCACGTTGTATTTTTTTTGGCTGTGAATTCATTTTTAATTTCTTTTGTCTAAACCCCACGATAGTTTATTACGGAGTGTTTGCAAAAAATTATTTTCATTTAGCCTTATTAAATTTATACCGAATGTTTCTTTTTTTACAGCCAGCTGTATTTCTTTAGAAACGAGCTGCCTCCTGCTGTCCAGTGTACAAAGAAAGCCATCTGTTCTGCCTTCAACTTCAAAAGAAACTATTGTATTATCAGGAACAATTATGGGGCGAATATTTAAGTTATGGGGCGCAACAGGTGTTATTACAAAACTTGCACTGTCAGGAAAAACCACGGGACCGTTGCAACTAAGTGAATAACCTGTAGAGCCAGTTGGTGTTGCTACAATCAAACCATCTGCCCAGTAGGTATTTAAAAATTCACCATTTAAATAAGTGTGAATTTTTATCATGGGCGAAGTATCGTTTTTATGCAATGTAAACTCGTTAAGTGCATAACGCATATCATCAAAAACAGGAATATCAGCATCTAAATGCAAGAGTGTTCTTTTATCCAAAACATACTTTCTGTTTACCAGTGCATTTAATGCAGAGTGTAATTCTTCTTTGCCGATACTTGCTAAAAAACCAAGCCTTCCGTAATTAATACCGAGTACAGGAATGCCGGAGTCTTTTACCAAAGTAACAGTATCCAGCAAAGTGCCATCACCGCCAAGACTAATTAAACAATCTATGGAAAGATCCAGATCTTCGGAAGAAGTGAATGTAGAATATTTACATGGAATTTTTATTGCAGAATAAAACAAATTAAAAAAATCCTGAAAAAAAACAGGTTCAGCACCATACTTTTCCAGTTCCTGTATAAGCAACTCCAAATGCTGTAGCTGGATATTTTCTAAGCCTCTGCTGTAAATTGCTATTCTCATTTTTAATAAACTTACCCGTTTTTAATAACCACCTTTTCCATGCAAAAATAAACCCTTTTCGCCTAACTGGTTAAAACTGTATTCTACTTTAAAAACTATATCGTAAAAAGTAACAACATCAATACCAAAACCTCCTGTGTATAAAAGTTTATTATTAAGCCGGCTGTCATACTTTTTTGAAAGATAACTGTAGCCAACATCCGTATATGTTTTTGCAAAAATTTTAAACGGTATGTAGGCTAAAGATTTTAATTTAAAAGGAATAGGAATTTTAAACTCGGCAACTTTTTTATTTAGGGTGTATTTTGCAACTCCTGCTACAACTCCATCAATTAAATATACCTCCAACCCCCGTAAGCTTAAACTTCCAAAACCCAATGCCCTCCTGTTTATAAATGCCTGTTCAAAAGGTAATTTTACCATTGCAGATGATTGAACAATGCTAAAATAATTATGTTTGTGTTTATAAAATTTAGCAAATGATCCGGATAAGGAAAGGCTGTTAATGCCGCCAATGAACTGTAAACCACGTTTGCTTATGCCATAAGAATAGATTAAACCTTTTTGAGGATAATTATTGTTGTCTGTATTGGTGTAAGAAATGCCTACACCAAAATCAGGAATGAACCGTTTATTGTTGGCGCTGTTAAAATAAGATGGATTGTATTTAGATGTAACAATGCTGTCATCAATATTTGAATAATTAAACCCTACAGAAAAATTAGTTGTTTTAAAAAAGCCTTTACGAATAGAATAACCGATAGCTGCATTAAAATTATTTCTTACAAAACCACTTTTTTTATAGTTTAATATTTTGTTGTTATAATTTAATTTGTAACCAACCTCCCTGTTTTGAGTAAACCCTGCTGCAACACCAAAACCTTCGGTAAGTTTTGTATTGCTGTATGGTGCACTATAACTTGCAGAAATATTTCGTGCATAACCGTTTAGAAGATAAATGCGCAGCTGGTCTCTTCTTCCGCTAAAATTATAATGCGCAAATTTTAACCCATACACCACCCTGTTAAAATCGGCATTGTAAGTTTTAATCCATTCATTTAAACTTCTATCAACCAATTGAAATTGAGGAGTTGGAAATATGTACCATCGCTCTCTAACTACAATATTTATTTTTAAAGAAGAATCAGCCTGCTGTATAGAATCGAATTTTACTTCAGTAAATAAATTGGTATTGTAAACCTGGTTCCTTGCCTGTACTAATATGGCTGTTAAATTTTTTTGCAACAGACTATCCCCTGCTTTAAAAGGAATTTCTCTTTCGATGATGTAAGTTTTAGTATGCTTATTGCCGGTAATATTTATACCACTGATGATAATTTTCTGTTCAGTTGTATCTAATAAGGTATTTGATTGTATTGAAGTTGAAATGGGAGATTGTGCAATAATACTTTGCGGCTGAAAAAAACAAACAATAAAGAATACTAAGTACTGATGATTTTTAATCATTTTTCTGAAGCAGTTTACTTATAATTTTAGAGAAGTGTTTTTGCAACAGATAATTTTTAAACTTATAATTTTAAATATCAAGATAGTTCATCAGGTTTTGATAATTGGTATTTATTTCATTTTCAAATTTTTCGTTACCAAAAGAATAAACTACATCGTATTCATACCTTTCAAAACTTGAAATGATAGAAGCGATTTCTCTTTTATTTATGTGAAGAGTTACCGTTAACAAACCGGTTACTGAGTCAGTGGTTGTGTTTAAATGCAGAATAGTGCTGTCGTTGTTTTCTACAATTCTGCTAATTTCAGAAATGGAAAACTGTAGTCTTTCCATTTCCAATACTATTATACCGCCTATTTCATCAGCCCCTGCAAAATTTCCCAACATTTTTAAAAGATCATTAATGGTAATTACCCCAACATATTCATTTTGGTTTAAAACAACAGGTATAACTGTCGTATCAAAACGTATACTGTTGCTTACCGCATTTAAGAAATGAACATTTCCGGGTACGGGAGCATTTAAAAAACTATCCTGCAAAACTTCAATGGTAAGTTTATCATTTTCTGCATCAAGCAAATCATCTTCGCTAATTAAACCTAAAAAAATATTATCATTTACAACGGGCAAATGAGATATTCTAAAATCATTAATTAACTGTAAAGCCTTACCAACACTGTCGTGCAGCTGAAGTCTGGGTATATTATTATTGATGAGATCTTTTGTAAGCATTTGTACGCAATTGTTTATCAAGTTACAAAAACTATGTCATTCATTATACAGGTATGACAAAAGAAATAGTTAAACAGTTGCAGGAGAATTTATTTTGGAAAGAAAAGAATCTAATATTTTATTAAATTCTTCCGGCACTTCCATCATTGGTGCATGCCCACATTTATCTATAAAATGCAGTTCGCTGTTGGGAATAATCTTGTGAAATTCTTCGCCTACAAATGGTGGAGTTACATTATCATTGTTACCCCAAATAAGGCAAGTAGGTTGTTTAATCGCCTTTAATTCTTCGCCCAGGTTATTTCTTATAGCGCTTTTAGCAAGAGCAATAATTTTTATAACCTTCATTCGGTTATTTGTAATTTCAAAAACTTCTTCAACCAGTTCATCGGTTGCCATTGCAGGATCATAAAAAGTAAAAGCTGTTTTATTTCTGATGTATTCTTTATCGCCACGTTTAGGATAAGTATCTCCCATACCGTTTTCAAAAAGACCTGAACTGCCTGTAAGAATTAAAGATTTAATTTTTTCTGGATGTCTTAAAATATGAACGAGACCCACATGTCCGCCAAGAGAATTTCCCAATAAATGAATGTTGTTGTATTTTCTGTGCTCTATAAAACGGTTTACAAATTTTTCAAGTCCGCCAACAGTTGTATGCAACAGATCCATTGTAAGCAAAGGCAGAATAGGAACTACAACGGTGTAGTTTTTTTTAAAATGCTCTACTAAATCCTGAAAATTGCTTAATGCACCAAACAACCCATGCAACAGCATCAAAATTTCACCGCTGCCTTCTTCTATAAATGAAAATTTCCCGTCTTGTTTTATTTCGTAACTCATTACTGCGTAAGTATCGTTCTGTAATTTGCTAAAATACGTTGTTTCCCCCAAAAAAAAGGCATTATTAAATTTAATTGCTAATGTAAATTATATAACTCTGTAACATATAAATACGAAAACAGCGCAAAAGCAAAGGCTTTGATATTTTATAAAATCGAACAAAATAAAAATGAGTAAAGTTTGGTATAGCGTAAGATTTAAAGAAAATTAAAATCATTATTTTGAAGAAATCCCCGCAAAAAACTGCTCTAATTCTGAAAACATATTTCTAAACCAGGGTATTACATTGCTCATTAAATTAATAATTTTTGGCGCAAGTGGCTGCAGATAAGGATAAACAATAGAATTACTTGCTGTTTCAACATTTATAAAATGTAATTGTACAGCGTAAAACAAAAAAACACTAAATATAATGCTGTATAATAAAATGAAAAGCGCAACACCTGCTAATCTATTTATCCAACCCAGCATTACAGTTTCAAATGTTTTTTGAATAACTTTTGCCAACATGTTTACAATAAAAGCTACAGCCAAAAAAACCAACAAAAAAGAAACGGCTGGCAACCATTTAGCAGCACCTGTATGCACTGCCAGTTTTACTGCTACAACTGCTGACAATTTTAAAGCCGCTGCAATACCAATAATAAAACCGAGCACAGAAAATATGGCTATAATAAAACCTTTGCGTAACCCTTTATAACAGGCAATGGTAATTAAAATAAGGTAAGCAACATCTATAAACATAATGCTGTTATGCTAAAAGTGATTTTACAATTCCACTAATAATTTTACCATCGGCCTTGCCGGCTAATTGCTTTGTAGCTATGCCCATTACTTTACCCATATCTGCAGCAGAAGATGCGCCTATAGAAGAAATTATTTTTTTTACTTCTTCTGTAATTTCTGCTTCTGTCATTTGTTTTGGCAAAAAGCGTTGAATAATTTCCAGCTCTTCCTTTTCTTTTACAGCCAAATCTTCTCTACCTTGCTGTTCAAATATTTCCAAAGAATCTTTGCGCTGTTTTACCATTTTTTGTAAAAACTTTTGCTCTGTAGTTTCATCAATTTCACCACCTGCACCCGGTTCTGTTTTTGCTTTTATTATTTCTGCTTTTATTGCACGCAACGTGCGAAGAGCTGCTTCATTTTTAGCTTTCATGGCATCTTTCATTTCTGCCATTATTTTAGTTTCTAAATTCATGATAAAATATTGAAATTGATTTATTGAAATTGATTAAAGTAATCAAATTTTTAAGCTCTAATAATTCGTAATAACTCGTTAGTAAGCCTCTTCCTAAGCCCCATTTTCAGTTATCTGCGCAGCCCTAAACTTTTTAATAAATACTTCTGAAAAGGTTTTCATTTCCAATGCGAGTTCTGCATTTTTAGTTGCTCTCAAAAAAGTATCAGACATGGTAAATAACATCTGGTAAAAAAACTCTCCCATTTCATCGACCATCATTTCTTTTGTCCACAAATCTATTCTCATGGCTGTTTTATCTGAAGGGTCCCAAAATGCCAAACACATTGCTTTTGCTTTCTGTGCCATTTCTGCACTGCTGTCTGTTGCATTCCAGTGTATACTTTCAGGAACTTTATCAGGATCCAGCAGAATATCTATACTTATCGATGATTTGTGCATGTTTATATTATTGATTTGCAAAGTTAAACCGTTTTTATATCCAGAGAAGATGAAAAAAAATTTACAAAACAGAATTTAAAAAATTATTTTGAAAAAAAAAGAAAATTGAGTTTGTATTATTTTAAAATTTTCAAAATGAAAAACAAAAATTTATTCACTTATAAATGTTGATTATTTCACAAAGGCTTTATTCATCTACGTTTCAGCTGCTAAAAAAAATACCAATAAAAAGTGGGCTGATATTTTTTGAGAAATGCAGAATTAAAATTCGGTAAAAAGCAACTCCTTATCCACACCAAAAAAATAAATGTGAATAAAATAGTTAATGATAATAATCATTGTGCAAAAATTATTTTTAATATTGTATGGGGAATTTACTACTCCCTGTACTTACTAACCCATCTTTATAAAAAGCTCGACTCCTAAAAAAGTTGGGCTTTTAATTTTTCATCTTTTTTTTTAATGACTATCTCTATTTTTTTACCCTTTTTTTTTGTTCCAAATCAATCTTCAAAAATATTTTAAAGCACAATAAAAAGTTATATTGCGAACAAATATTTATGTATGTTGAGATCTATGACCGGCTTTGGTAGAGCAGAACAAACTACAGGAGATAAAACTTTTCTTGTTGAAATAAAAGCCCTTAACGGCAAACAGTTTGAATTGCAATTAAAACTACCTCCGCTATTAAAACCTTACGAATTTGAAATAAGAAATCTATTGCAGGAAAACCTTGTAAGAGGCACTATAGATTGTTATGTAAATCTTAAACAAAATGGAACGGCAAAGCCTGTGGTAATAAATACAGATTTAATTAAAGCATATTACGCTCAGATAAAAACCCTGGCGCACGAATTAGACATTGATACAAATGCCGTTTTAAGTTCTTTGCTCCGGCTTCCAGAAGTTGTAACTCCTTCAACAGAGGTTATAGATAAAAAAGACTTTGAATTATTTTGTGAAGTGTTGATGATTGCAATAAAAGAATTAAACAAACACAGATCTGAAGAAGGTAAATCTTTGGAAAAAGATCTTATACAACGGATAGCAAATATAAATGCAGAAGAAGAAAATATTTTAAAGCTTGAACCCGCACGCATGCATAAAATAAGAGCTGAAATAAATACTTTGCTGGAAGAAAATGTTGGCAAAGAAAATATTGATAACAATAGAATGGAGCAGGAACTTATTTACTACATGGAAAAAATAGATATACATGAAGAGCAAATAAGACTAAGACAACACTGCGAATATTTTAAGGAAATTATGGATGGTAGAGAAGAAGAAGGTAAAGGTAAAAAGCTTTCATTTGTTTTACAGGAAATTGGTAGAGAAATAAATACAACAGGCAGCAAAGCTTATGATGCGGGCATTCAAAAATGTGTTGTTACAATGAAAGATGAACTGGAGAAAGCCAAAGAACAGGTATTAAATGTTTTGTAGAAAAGTAAATTACATAAGATGATAAAATGCTTTCAAACATTTTTTAAAAAAATTTTTTTACCGCTGTTAATATTGTGTGCTATGATAAGCTCTTGCAGAGAAATTGATTTGTTTGAAAAAAACATTTCTATTCCCAAAATGCAGTGGTCTAATAATTTTAACGCAGCAGGTTCTTTTATAATAAAAGATACCAACAGCACCTATAATGTATTTTTAGTGCTAAGGCACACTGACGCTTATCTGTATAATAATTTATGGCTTAATGTAGGATTGCAGCCTCCGGGAGCAGAAGCATTGCAATACCAAAAAATAAATCTCTCCTTAAGTAACGATGCGAAGGGCTGGGAAGGTGTGGGTATGAATGATATTTGGGAAGTGAGAAAATTAATTTCAGGAATTCCTAAAAAATTTATAAAAACCGGTCAGTATAATTTTAGTATTGTTCAACTTATGAGGGATAATCCTTTGTTAAATGTTATAAGTGTAGGAATGAGTGTACAGAAAACTGATTAATGTTAAGAAGATTTAACGAAGTTGATTTTTAAAAGTGCATTTATACCTTTTAAATAGCAAACATTTTGTTTATTTTGCACACAATTAATAATACAATATATCGTTCTCTATATATCCAAACAATAATTTAAATAATTACCGTGAAGAGACTAATCTTTAGCCTGTCAGCATGTTTACTTATTTCTGTAGCATCAAAAGCGCAAATGTATTATGAAACTGTGCAGAAAGGTGAGTTTGGTATCACTGCTGGAGGTGCTCATTATTTTGGCGATCTTAATAACCGTGCTGCCTTTAACAGGCCAAAACCGGCATTTGGAATATTCTTTCGTAAACAATTCAGCGAATACATAAGTGCCCGGGTATCGGCTCATTTTGCGCAGGTTGGATACAGTGACATTTACAGTAAAAATGAATACCAGCGTTTAAGAAACTTAAGTTTTAATACAAATATTTATGAATTTGCAATTCAGGGCGATTTTAATTTTTTTAAATTTACCCCTTACAATCCTGCAAACTCTTTTACTCCTTATGTAACGCTAGGTGTTGGTGTTTTTAATTTTGATCCTTATGCTTATCTTAAGGGGAAAAAAGTTTTTCTTCGTCCTCTGGGTACGGAAGGCCAAACAATTGGTTATCTAGGAAGAAAACCATATCCGACCACAGCATTCTGCGTACCTTTTGGAGCGGGCTTAAAATATAACCTAACAGAAAAAATGAATATATCTTTTGAAATAACACACCGTTTTACTTCAACGGATTATTTAGATGATGTTAGTACTACATATGTGGGTAACGGAAGGTTTCAGTCGGGTCCATTAGGTGCAAATGGTCAACCCACAAGTAGCGATGCACAGTTGTTACAAGATCGCAGTTATGAAGTAACTAAAGATGGTTCCCGTTTTTTTACAGAAGGTCAACAACGAGGTTTTAGTAAACAAAAAGACCAGTATTTAATTGCAGAAATAGGCCTTTCATTTAATTTAAGTTCTTACCGCTGCCCCACAGCTAATTAACTTATTTTTTTGCCCATAACAAAAGCGACAGTATAATAGTACTGCCGCTTTTCACTTTATAGCAATAATTTGTTACTTTTGCGCCCCTGCAATGCATGGATAGATGCAGTTTTAAACACAATGAGTTTACAACCACAAATTAATCTTCATTTACTTCCAAAACATATAGCCATTATAATGGATGGCAATGGTAGATGGGCACAAGAACAAGGCAAAGACAGGCTTTTTGGCCATTTACATGGCGTAGAAAGTGTAAGGGATATAGTTGAAGGAGCTGCGGAATTGGGAGTTCAATATCTCACGTTATATACTTTTAGTACAGAAAATTGGGATAGGCCGGCTTTTGAAGTAAACGGCTTAATGGAACTCTTAATAGACACAATAAAAAAAGAAGTACCTACATTAAATAAAAACAATATAAAGTTGCATGTTATTGGCCATATAAATATGTTGCCGCCATCTGCGCAACGTCAACTAACAGAAGCATTAAAAGATACAGAAAAAAATACCGGTTTAAATTTAATAATGGCGCTTAGTTACAGTAGCAGAATGGAACTTGTAGATGCTGTAAAAAAAATAGCTGCAGATGTAACCACAGGAACGCTTGAGCAAAATAATATTAACGCTGAAACTATATCCAAATATTTAAGCACCTGCAATTACCCTGATCCTGCATTGCTTATTCGTACCGGTGGAGATTACAGAATAAGTAATTTTTTGTTATACCAAATTGCTTATACTGAACTTTATTTTACAGAGGTTATGTGGCCATCTTTTAGAAAAGAAGACCTTTACAAAGCAATTATTGAATTTCAAAAAAGAGAAAGAAGATTTGGAAAGACAGGAGATCAGATTAAAAACAATGAAATATAACTACAACACAAAATATAAAAGAATAATTTCAATTAATGTATGGGTTATCATCGCTTTGGCGGAACGTTTAACAAATACTTTTAAATATAGGACTTAATTTGCCGCCACGAAAACAACTATTGATGTTAAGGATTTACCAAACTTTTTTTATTACTGCAGCACTTTTTTTATCAAGTATCTTTTTGTTTGCACAGGATACTTCTGTATCTATAAACCCTGCATTGAAAGAAATTTATAATTCCAAGGTTCCAAAAAAATATACCATTGCCGGGATAAACGTTATCGGAACAAAATCGTTTGATAGAAATCTTATTATTTCTATATCTGGGCTTGCGATAGGCGATGAAGTACAAATTCCGGGAACAGATGTTTTCAACAAAGCATTGTCAAAACTTTGGAAACAAAGTCTGGTTTCAAAGGCAGAAATAAATATTACGAAACTGCAGGATGCTAAAATATTTATTGAGATTTTATTACAGGAAAGACCAAGGCTTATCAATTTTAATTTTGAAGGGATAAAAAAAGGTGAAAGAGATGATCTCGGGCCTAAAAGTGGTTTAGCAAAAGACCGGGTACTTACAGAAGATATGAAATTAAGCGCTGTAGAAGTTATCAGAAAATTTTATTACGATAAAGGTTACAGAAATGTAACCATTAATATGGTTGAACAACCTGCACCAGGTCAGGCCAACAGCGTAGTGCTTACTTTTTTTATAAATAAAGGTAAAAAAGTGCGCATCAATTCTATAAATTTTGCAAATAATGCAGAAGTTTCAGATGCAAAGTTGAAAAAGCAAATGAAGGGTACAAAAGAGATGTCACGATTAACACTTTTCCCTGATAAAGTTGTAAGTCCCTATGGTGATACTACGAGAGATAAAACGTTTAAGGAATATTTGAAAGAAACCGGTTACCTCTATCCCACCAAAACTAAAGATTACCTGGACCCATATTTTAGATTTAAATTATTTGCAGGTGCAAAATTTTCTGAAAAAAAATACAAAGAAGATAAAGACAAAATGGTTGACTATTATAATTCACAGGGTTTTAGAGATGCATCCATTATTGCAGATACCACAATTGAAAATAGCAAAGGAAATATTGATGTACACATAAAAGTAACAGAAGGCCATAAATATTATTTTGGAAACATTGCATGGAAGGGAAATACAAAATATTCTGATTCTATTTTAAATGTAATACTCGGTATAAAAAAAGGAGACGTTTATAATGCTGAAACGTTAAACAAAAAATTAGGTAAACAGTTATCTGCTGAGGGAGGAGATGTGGGAAGTTTATATCAGGATGATGGTTACCTTTTCTTTAATGTAGACCCAATAGAAACAGCTGTTTATAATGATACCATCGATTTTGAAATACGCATGCGTGAAGGGCCACAAGCTGTTTATGGAAAAATAACTGTATCAGGAAATGATAAAACAAAAGACTATGTAATTCTGAGGGAGCTGAGAACTATACCTGGTGAAAAATTTAGCAGACAGGATATTATTCGTACACAAAGAGAATTATCGCAGTTAGGGTTTTTAAATGCCGAAAAAATAAATCCGCAGGTAGTGCCAAATAATGCTGACGGTACGGTGGATATTAACTGGCAGGTTGAAGAAAAATCAGCTGACCAGCTTGAACTTTCTGCCGGTTTTGGCGGAGGAATTGGTTTGACAGGAACACTTGGTGTAACCTTTAATAATTTTTCTATCAAAAATATTACGAAGCGCTCCACCTGGGATCCTTTACCATCTGGAGACGGACAAAAATTCAGCGCAAGAATACAGTCAAACGGACGGGCATACAGATCATATAATCTTTCTTTTACAGAACCATGGCTTGGAGGTAAAAAAAGAAATTCATTTTCTGTAAGTTATTTTAATACAAAATATTCCAATGCCTATAATCAATTTGGTCAACCGTGTACAGCATGCGGTAAAAATTCTTATGTAAATACTGTTGGGTTTGGTGTTTCACTCGGCAAACAGTTAAAATGGCCGGATGATTATTTTAACCTGATATATTCTTTAAACGTACAGCAGTACAAGCTTAAAAATTACGCAAATATCTTCGCCGGATTAAGTAATGGTAACTCAACAAATTTAAGTTTAAAACTTACTTTGCTTAGAAATTCTGCAGGTCCGAATCCTATTTTTCCTACAAGTGGATCAAACGTATTGTTGAGTGGACAGTTTACACTTCCTTATTCTTTGCTTGGTATAACATCAGGCGCAGAAAACCAATATAAATTACCTGAGTTTCATAAATGGCGGTTTAACAGTGAGTGGTATGTACCAATTGGACGTGCAAGAGGTGCAGATAAAAACAAGCAGTTTATTTTAAAAGCGGCTGCTAAATATGGGTTCATTGGTAAATACAATCCAAATTTACAGGTATCACCTTTTGAGCGTTTCCAGGTTGGTGATGCGGGTTTAAGTAATACTACTGCATTGTTAGGATATGATATTATAGCACACAGGGGTTACCCGGTTTACAGCAATTCAAATCCAAAAATAAATCCTGACGGTGTAACACAACAGCAATATTTTACCATCTTTAATAAATATACAATGGAACTTAGGTATCCATTCAGCACATCTGCAAGCAGTACAATTTATGGACTTGCATTTTTTGAGGCTGCAAATGGCTGGTATAAATTTAAAGATTACAATCCTTTTAAATTACGCCGCAGTGCTGGTGTAGGTATGCGTTTCTTTTTACCAATGTTTGGTTTACTTGGCTTTGATTATGGTATTGGCTTTGACAGATACAACCAGAATACAGGTATTAAAGGCGCAGCGAAATTTACATTTATGCTAGGTCAGGAACCGGAATAGAAATGATTTAAGATATTAGAAATAAGATGTTTGTCAATAGATAAAAAATACAAAATGAAAACAATAATTTTCGCATTTTTATTTTCGTTTGCAGCTCTTGCTGTTAATGCACAGCGTTATGCTATTATAGATTCAAAATATATTTTAGATAAAGTGCCCGAATATAAAGAAGCACAAAAAAAACTTGATAATTTTAGTGAGCTATGGCAAAAAGAACTTGACCAGCGACAAACTGCTATGGATAAAATGTACAAAGATTTTGATGCAGAACAGGTTATGCTCACAGATGTTTTAAAGAAAAAAAGAGAAGATGAACTTTATAATAAAGAAAGAGAATTGCGTGACCTTCAAAAAAAGCGTTTTGGTTTTGAAGGAGATCTTTTTAAAAAAAGACAGGAGTTGATAAAACCAATACAGGACAGAGTTTACAACGCTGTACAAAAACTTGCAGTTGAAAAACTTTATGATTTTATATTGGATAAAAGTGAAGGAATTACTGTTATATTTGCCGACCCAAAGCTTGATAAAAGCGATGACGTATTGAGAAATATTGGTGTTAAATAAAAAATAAACCAAATTGCATAATGCAGCATTTTTACAAATAAAGTGCACTTCTATAATAACCAACTAAAGAAAAACAATTTAAAAAGTAAAATGAAAAAATTATTATTCGTAGCAGGAATGGCCCTAAGTATTTTCACTGCAGGAGCACAAAACAAAATGGGTTACATTAATACAAATGAATTAATTAGCTCAATGCCGGAAGCTGCAAAAGCACAGACAGAATTACAGGAATTTCAGGTTGGTTTAGGACAACAGTATCAGGATCTTTCATCTGAATTAAATAGAAAAGACAGTGCCTTCGTAAAAGATTCTGTAAAACTTTCTGCAAGTATGAAAGAAATTAAGAGAAAAGAATTAATAGAGCTTTATCAAAAAGTTCAGGGCTATCAACAATCAAGTCAAGAAGAATATCAGGCAAAAGAAAATGAAAAAATTGCTCCTATCAGAGAAAAAGCCTTAAATGCTATAACCACTGTTGCAAAGGAAAATGGCTATGCTTATATTTTTAATGAAGATAACTTGTTGGTTAAACCTACAGGAGACAACATTTTACAACTTGTAAGAAATAAATTAGGCATTAAAGATGCCAAACCTTTTGTGAAGCCTGCTGCAGGTGGTGTTAAAAGACCCTAATTTTTTAAATATTATATGTATAAAAAACCCGATGGAGATTACATCGGGTTTTTTAATTCTTCTTATTTTAAAGATTAGTTTTAATTATACTATCCTTCTCAATATCTTAAAATTTTGTATGAAATTTATGGGAAGGGAACAAAGAAAAATTACTATTAAAACCTAAACAATGTTTTTGATTTCTAAAGAAAATTCGTTGCCTGTAAAATCTACTGCAGACATTATCAAAAACAGCAAACCTGAAAGGCTAGTATTTTAAACCATTAAACACTAGCCATCTTTCCCAAAAATAACTTTGAAAACTTAAATTTATTCTAGCATACTATTACTCTATTTTAAATATAATTTTCTGCAAACAGCTACAGCTAAAACTACACCCACACTATCAGCAGCCCAATCCAATAAATCAAAACTTCTACCCGGTATAAAAAACTTTTGAATAAGCTCTGTTGTCAACCCCCAAATGCTTACAGATATTGCAATTTTAATTATAAAAGACCATTTGTTTATTCGAGGGATATCACTTCTGCAAAATGGCATCATAAACAAAAATGCCAGTACAGAGAACATGCCCACATGTACCCATTTATCAAAATAAACAGTCGACATCCAATCACCTACTTTTGGCAAATCATAGCCAGGCAAACAAATTAAAATCAGCACTAAAAAAAACCAGGCTATGCCTGGTAAAAATTTCTTTATATTAAACATTGTTTGATGTTGTAGTATTATGCAACCAGTTTTTCATAATCTTCTGCACCCATCAATTTTTCTATATCAGCAGGGTTATCAACTTTTACTTTTACCATCCACCCTTCACCATAGGGATCGCTGTTTACAAATTCAGGATTTGCTTCTAAAGCCGGATTTACTTCTATAATAGTACCTGCGGCCGGCAAAAAAAGATCACTAACTGTTTTCACTGCTTCTACAGTTCCAAAAACATCCTCGGCGCTTAAAGCTTTCCCTGTGCTGTTGATATCTACATACACAATGTCTCCCAATTCTCCTTGAGCAAATGCAGTAATCCCAATGGTAGCAACATCTCCATCTAAACTAATCCATTCATGATCTTTTGTGTATTTTAAATTTTGCGGATAACTCATTATGATTTGTTTTTTTATGAATTTAATTATTTAATTATCTAATCTCATTTTAAAGTTTCAAAATCGTTGCTTCACTATTTTACTACTTCCATCTTCATTCTTATATCACCAATTGGTCTGTCTCCCGGTGCTTTAGGTGCACTTGCTATTTTATCAACTACATCCAAACCAGAAATCACTTCCCCAAAAACGGTATAATTTTGATCTAGCATTGCCGTACCTCCAATCTTTTTATAAATATTTCTTTGTAGTAAAGTGTACTTGCTTCCAATTCGCTGTTCCATCATATCGAGTTCCGCATCACTTAAAAGTTTGCCCTGGACAATATAGAACTGACATGCGCTGCTTGCTTTTTCAGGATTTCCATCTCTGGCTGCAGCTAAAACTCCTTTTTTGTGGTATAAACTTTTTCTAAATTCTGGAGGTATTCTCGCCATATTATCTCCCCCATTGCCAAGGATAACCGCTGCAGCAGCATTTTTACTATTTGGATCTCCGCCCTGTATCATAAAACCTTGTATAATTCTATGAAATAAAAGGCTATCATAAAAACCTTCTTTAACCAATTTTACAAAATTATCTCTATGCAGTGGTGTTGAATCATAAAGTTTCACAATCATTGTCCCACTGTCTGTAACAATTTTAATTTTGATAGAATTATCGGGCAAAGCTTTAATAACAGAGATTTTAACAGGTTTTTTTATAGGTTTTTTGGTTGCAACTTTAGTTATTACAACTTTTTTAGATACAGGTTTTTTAATTATCTGCGCTGAAATATCTCCTGCAAAAAACAAAGAAAAACAAAACAATAAAAACTTAAATATTTTCATCAATATAATTTTAAATAAATTTTTGATTTTGAAAGTACAATAATACATGATCTTTTAAAAGATCTTCCTGATGGTTTAAAAATAAATCGGGCAAAGCTTTTAACTGAGTAAAATGGGGCCAACCTTCTTCATCTAATCCATCATTTATATAATACCCACTGGCAGATAAAATTGTACAAATGGCAATATGCATTAAATCCTGTTTCTGCTCTTTGCTGAATGCCTGGGGACCCTGTCCAAGTTCCTGCACACCAATTAAAAGCAATACGCCATTCATATCTGGCTTTATACCAAAATGTTCTTTAAGTTTAATACGAAGCTTAAGCCATCGTATCTGTAAGTCTTCTTCCACATGTTGCATTGCACAAATGTAGCATTTATGCTTTTCCCGTTTATATTTGCAACAGTTAAATAGAAAATAAAAGAATGTTACAGATAAGTTATATAAAGCAATATCCTGAAATTGTGAAGGAAAGGCTGGCGGTTAAACATTTTGGAAACATTAATCTGATAGATGAAGTTATAGCTGTAGATGAAGAAATTAGAAAACAAAAAGCTGTAACAGAAAACCTACAGGCGCTTATAAATACAACATCCAAAGAAATTGGGGCTTTAATGGCAAAAGTAAATGCTGAAGAAGCAACAGGCAAACGCAATAATGTAGCTGAATGGAAAGAAAGTTTAGCCGGTAGAAAAATAATTTTACAACAACTTGAAGAAGATTTTACCAATAAGATTTTATTACTGCCAAACCTTCCACATACATCTGTACCCGAAGGAAAAACACCTGAAGAAAATGTAACTGTACTTACAGGTGGAACGCTGCCCGATTTGCCTGAAAATGCAAAACCACACTGGGAACTTATAAAAGAATACGATCTTATAAATTTTGAAACAGGCGCAAAACTTACCGGTAGTGGCTTTCCGGTCTATAAAGGCAAGGGAGCAAAATTACAAAGGGCACTAATTCAATATTTTTTAGACTATAATATAGCAGCCGGTTACATTGAGTATTTGCCCCCATTGATGGTTAATGCTGCAACTGCTTATGGTACGGGTAGCTTACCTGATAAAGAAGGGCAAATGTACCATGTTACGGCCGATGAACTTTACCTTATACCAACAGCTGAAGTGCCGGTTACAAATATTTACAGCAACGAAATAATAAAGGAAGTTGATATGCCTATTAAAATGACTGCATACACGCCTTGCTTTCGCCGTGAAGCGGGCAGTTTTGGTAGTGATGTACGTGGTTTAAACAGGGTTCACCAATTTGATAAAGTTGAAATTATTCAATTGGCACATCCCCAAAAAAGTTATGAAGTTTTAGAAGAAATGGTAAATCATATTGAAAGGCTTTTACAGTTTTTAGAACTACCCTACCGCATATTAAAATTGTGCGGCGGAGATATGAGTTTTGCCTCTGCACTTACCTACGATTTTGAAGTTTTTTCAGCTGCGCAGAAAAAATGGCTGGAAGTAAGTTCAGTAAGTAATTTCGAAACATTTCAGACCAACAGAATGAAAATTCGTTACAAAGATGAAGATGGCAAAACGCAGTTGCTGCATTCCTTAAATGGCTCAAGCCTTGCGCTGCCAAGAATTGTTGCAGCTTTGCTGGAAAATAACCAGCGGGAAGATGGAATTTATTTACCAAAAATATTACACCAGTATTTTGGTGCAGCAAAAATTGAAAGAAATTAAATTTTCAATAATACTATCAAAAAAACCCTTTTAAGATTTTAAAAAGGGTTTTTCAATTAGGAGAAGTTTAGTATTTTAATACTAAATTAATAACCCCGCATTAAACAATTTTCTGAAATACAAGTCTTAATTTTCTAGCATCTAAACATACTAAAATGGCTTTATCAAATCGTTTAAAAAACCAGCATCTGTTGTGGCGTGCCGGCTTTGGACCAATGGCTGAAAATGTTGCAGAGTTGAATGAAATAAGCACAAAAAACCTTTGGAAAAAATTAATAGATTCCTCTGCTGAAGCACCTCAAAAAATTGATGTAGCAGCCAACCCTTTTGAAGATAAAACCATGATGAATGTTGATGGGACTGTAATGGAATATTCAAAACTGGATGCAGATAAAAAAAGAGCAGTAGCAAAACAGGGAAGAGAAGATTTGAAGGATATGAATATTGCCTGGCTAAATTTAATGATAAACAGTAAGGCACAGTTAATAGAAAAAATGAGTTTTTTTTGGCATGGGCATTTTGCATGTAGAAGTAACAATGCTTACTTTTCTCAAAACCTAGTAAACATTGTACGAACAAATGCACTGAGAAATTTTGGAGAAATGCTTAAAGCTGTAAGTAAAACTCCTGCCATGCTGCAGTTTTTAAACAACCAGCAAAACAGAAAAGGAAACCCTAACGAAAATTTTGCCAGAGAAGTGATGGAATTGTTTACGTTGGGCAGAGGAAACTATACCGAAAAAGATGTAAAGGAAGCCGCAAGATCGTTTACCGGATGGGGTTTTGATAAAACGGGAGAATTTGTTTTTAGAAAATCTGTGCATGATGATGGAGAAAAATATTTTATGGGGCAAAAAGGAAATTTTGATGGTGATGACATTTTAAACATCCTTCTAAAAAAACCGGAAACAGCCACTTTCATTACAAAAAAAATATACCGCTATTTTGTAAATGAAAATATAGATGAAACGAAAATAAAATATTTGAGTAGCCGTTTTTTAAGAAACAATTATGATATAGCAAAGCTGCTGGAAGATATTTACACAAGCGAATGGTTTTATGATCCGCAAAATATTGGCAATAAAATTAAATCTCCCATCGAATTATTAGCAGGTATTAGAAGGTATTTGCCGCTTACGCTTGATAATGATGATGCACAATTGTTATTTGAAAAAGTTTTGGGACAGATACTTTTTTATCCCCCAAATGTTGCAGGATGGGTCGGTGGCAAAAGCTGGATCGACAGCAGCACTTTAATGGTTCGTTTGCAAATACCACAAGTTTTAAGTTCAAAAGATTCACTTGACATCAGACCAAAAACCGACGATGATGTAAACATGGGAATGACAGAAGAAAAAAAAATAAAGCTTGGAAAAAAAACTAATTATTCAGCAAGTGGTGCAAGTGCTAATATAGATTGGAATACGGTAGATAAAATATTTGAGAATACAGCAAGGCCTAATTTATCACAAGCCATAATTGATTCTTTGTTGCAAACCAAAGGCAGGATTGATGGGTCCTTACTATCCAATTATTTAAATAACGAAAGCAGAGAAAGTTTTATAAAAAGTGTAGTTATAAATGTAATGAGTACACCGGAGTATCAGTTGTGCTAGGGAAGATGTGAGACACAAGAAGCAAGACAAAAGACAAAAGATGAAAGACAAAAGATGCTATACACAATACAAAACTCGGAGTTTCATTAGCGACTAACCCGTAACCTCCAACCCGCAACCCGCACTTCGCAACTTAAAAAAATATACCATGCATTTTAAACGCAGAGAATTTTTACAGATTGGCTCGCTGGCTACAGCATCGTTGATGATGCCTAAATTTTTAAAGGCATTTGAAAAACCAGCCATGGTTCCTGCAGGTAATAAAGTAGTGGTTGTACTCCAGTTCAGCGGTGGCAACGATGGTCTAAATACTGTAATACCGTTTAGCAACGATATTTATTACAGGGAAAGAAAAGTAATTGGAATAAAGAAAGAAGATGCATTATCGCTTACAGACGCAGCCGGACTTCACCCATCACTCGAAGCATTTAAAGGTTTATATGACGAAGGAAATTTGAGTATTATGAATAATGTAGGTTATCCCAACCCTGACAGATCGCATTTTAGAAGTATGGATATTTGGCAAAGTGCAAGTGCCAGCAACGAATATATAAATACAGGTTGGATAGGCCGATACTTAGATTCTCAATGCAAGGGTTGTGACAAACCAACACAGGCATTGGAGCTGGATGATACACTGAGTCTTGCTTTAAAAGGCTACAACAACAAAGGTCTTGCATTTAAAGATCCACGAAAATTATACAATGCCAGCAACGAAAAGTTTTATAAAGATATAAATGCAGCACATCTAAAAACAGAAGAAACAGTTGATTATTTGTACAAAACGATGAGTGAAACGCTCAGCAGTGCTGACTATATTTTTAAGCAAAGCAAAATCAATCCAACAACACAAAGTTATCCTGCTACAGAATTGGGGAAGAATTTAAAAACAATTGCTTCGCTGATTATATCTGATATAAATACGAAGGTTTATTACGTATCGCTTGGCAGTTTTGATACCCACGTAAACCAGGTGCAACAGCAAAAGAAATTGTTGGATGAATTGGACGGCGCAGTAAAAGCTTTTACTACAGATCTTAAAAGCAACAACAGATTTGATGATGTATTAATGATGACATTTTCTGAATTTGGGCGCAGGGTTTCTCAAAATGCAAGCAATGGAACTGACCATGGTACTGCAAATAATATGTTCTTTATTAGCGGTGGTTTAAAACAAAAAGGATTGTTGAATGAACTGCCGGACCTTTTAAATTTACACGAAGGAGATTTAAAGCACACAGTAGATTTTAAAAATGTTTATGCTACCGTTTTAAATAACTGGCTTGGTGTAAATGATAAAAATATTTTAGGCGGAAGTTATGAGAAGATGAATTTTATTTAATTGGTTTAAACAAGAAAGGCGATCAATAATATGATCGCCTTTCTTAATATTTTTAAACTCTATTTTATTCCGTGCATCATCCTTTTTAAAAGTGGAGTAAGCGCAAAAAGCACAATAGATGCAAGTCCGCATAATACAACAAACACCATAAAGAATTGAAATAAATTATGTATTTCTACTCCTGCAAAAGATGGGTTTATAGCACTGATTTTCTTTTCGGTTAATAAACGAATTTGATCTGCTGTTGGAACGATTTTCTTATCCAGTATTCCTTGTAGATCTATTCCCATTTTGGTTGATTCAGTAAATTGTTCTCCTGTTGCTGGCAGTATAGATCCTAATGTACCAGCAAGCGCATATCCTGATGCGTTAGATAAAAAGAAAACTCCATAAAGTAAGGATGAAAATCGTTTTGGTGAAAGTTTACCAACCAATGAAAGGCCGATAGGCGACAAACATAATTCACCAAAAGTTTGTATTAAATAAAGTAGAATAAGCCATTTAACAGCAAGTAAACCGGTATTACCTAAATCTTTTACATTATATGCTATAATAAAATAACTTAAAGCAATTAAAGCCAGTCCCATTGCTTGTTTAGCAGGTGAAATTGGCTCTTTGCCTTTAGCCCTTAATTTATCCCATAAAATACTGAAAGGAATAGCAAAGGCAACTACAAATATTCCATTAAAAATCTGTACCATGGATGGCGGCATATTCCAGCCAAAGAAATTACGGTCGGTTTGGTTATCTGCAATAAAAGTTAAGGAAGAACCAGCCTGTTCAAAAGCAGCCCAAAAGAAAATAATAAAAAACGAAACAATATAGATTACCAAAATTCTGTCCCTTTCAATTTTAGTAATTGATCCATCTGAAATTATTAATCCAGCCAGTGTAAGACCACTTCCATAAATGATGGAATATATAATGTTCTGCCCAAAAATATAATGAAAAATTAAACCTAACACAATAAATGAAACAGATGCTAATATCAAAGCTGTATTGGAGAAAGATGCTTTTTGTGCCTCACCTTCTTCATAATCAGAAGCATCGTTTTTTGATGGCAGACCGCCTATCGGACGCCCTTCAGGATTAACAACATATTTATCTTTAAGAAAAAAGAAAGTTGTTGTACCAATCAGCATAGCAATAGATGCAGCCAGATATCCCCATTTAAAAGCATGAATATCCCTTACACCATTTACTACAACATCTCCGATTAATGGACAAATCAACTGGCCCAAAAATGCACCAATATTTATCCCCATGTAAAAAATTGTAAAGGCAGTATCCAATTTACTTTTTTCTTCTTTTGGATAAAGGCTGCTAACCATGCTGGAAATATTTGGTTTAAAAAATCCGTTACCAAATATGATAATACCAAGTGCGACATACAAGAGTGTTTTAGCAAGTTCTAGATCTGAACTAAAAATAGAGGCACTAAAAAAAAGCAGCATCTGACCGACAGCCATCATTAAACCACCAAGCATAATACATAATCTGTTTCCTAAAAAACGGTCAGCAATAAAACCACCTAACATGGGCGTTAAATAGCACAAACCCAAAAATCCTCCATAAATAATAGACGACTGCTCCTTACTCATCATAAGTGCATTCACAATAAAGAGCGTAAGAATAGTTCGCATACCGTAGAAATTGAAACGCTCCCACATCTCAGTACCGAATAATACCCATAACCCTTTGGGGTGTCTTGGCTTTATTGTTTGTTCTATCATAATTGCTGCTTTGTTTCTATAAAATAAATAATTCAATACCCAAAATAAGTAATTCTTTTTATTATTTACAAAATCAGTAATGACCGATGATTATTTACCTTTTTTTTAATTTATAATATCTTCTTCCTGCCTCATCATATTTATACTTTTTTACAGTAAACTATTTCTATATTTATTATACAACACTTTTTATGGACGTAGAAATAAGTCTTGAAGAAATTCAAAATTTTAAGGGAAAATATCCCAGGCAACTTTGGTATTTATTTTTTTCTGAAATGTGGGAGCGTTTTTGTTTTTATGGTATGCGTGGCATGCTTACCTATTTTATGGTAACGCAGTTGATGATGAATGATGAAAATGCCAATCTTCAATATGGCGCAACACAGGCATTTGTTTATGCATTTACTTTTATTGGTGGCTTGTTTGCAGATAAAATTTTAGGCTTTAGAAAATCTTTGTTTTGGGGTGGTATTTTAATGATTGTCGGTAGCGCTATTTTGGCTATTAACCCTAAAGAATTTTTCTTTTTAGGCATCAGTTTTACAATTGTAGGTACAGGTTTTTTTAAACCGAATATTTCTACAATGGTAGGTACGCTGTATAAAAAAAATGATGAAAGAAGGGATGCTGGTTTTTCCTTAATCTATTCAGGTATCAATATTGGCGCATTGTTAGGTGGATATGCATGTATTGCAATAGGTAAAAATTATTCCTGGAACCTTGCTTTTGGGCTTGCCGGAATTGTGATGACCATAAGCCTTGTAACTTTCTTATTTACTCAAAAATCATTGGGCCCTATTGGCTTACCTCCCGGTAACGAAACCAATACATCAATCGCAAATGATAGAATTTTTAAAAGCAATATAAAGCCATGGTATAGTTATGCTGTTTTTGCCGGGTCACTTTTAGTAATTCCGGTAATTATGCAGATGGTTGCAAAAACGGAATACACAGATTATTTTATGTACAGCATCGGCCCATTAACACTTATTTATCTTTTTTACGAAATGTCAAAATATGATAAAGAGGTTAGAAGAAAATTACTGGCTGCTTTGGTTTTTATTTTATTCTCTATTTTATTTTGGGCGTTTTTTGAGCAAAGTGGAGGCTCATTAAGTTTGTTTGCAGCCAGTAATCTAGACAATAGAATTTTAGGCTCTATAACGCTCGACCCTAATGGAGTAAACAATGCTGCAAACTCTTTGTTTGTAATAATATTTGCACCATTATTTGGAATTGTTTGGATAGCAATGGCAAGAAAAAAAATAGAACCAAACACCGTTGTAAAATTCGGTTTGGGTTTTTTATTTTTAGCTGGAGCATTTTATGTTTTTTATTCAACCCGTTTCTTTGCGAGTGTAACAGGCATTGCATCTCTTGATATATTTACCATCGCATACCTCGTAATCACTTTTGGTGAATTGTGTTTATCGCCTATTGGTCTTTCCATCATGACAAAATTATCTCCGGTAAAATTACAGGGTGTTATGATGGGTATGTGGTTTTTAGCAAGTGCTTATGGGCAATACGTTGCGGGGCTTCTTGGTGCGGGATTATCTTCTGCAGGTGAAAAAGATACGGCATTACAAAAATTAATTACTTACACAGATGGTTACAAACAATTGGCAGTTTATGCGCTCATTGCAGGAATAGTTTTATTAATAATTTCACCTCTTGTAAAAAAATTGATGGGCGATGTGAAATAATAATGATCAAATTATTATTTTGAGCTTTTTGGATTTCTGTAAATATATTTATGCTTTTATTATTACCAAAATTATCAAATGAACATCCTAATTATTGGTGCTGGAGGTCGTGAACACGCTTTTGCATGGAAAATAAGACAGAGTCCGCTTTGTAACGACTTATTTATTGCACCCGGTAATACCGGCACTGCTTTGTTTGGCACTAATCTTTCTATTGCTATAGCTGATTTTGAAAAGCTTACAGCAGCAGCATTAGAAAATAAAATAGATTTAATTTTGGTTGGACCGGAAGAACCACTGGTAAAAGGTATTACAGATTTCTTTCAAGATAATGAGCTTACAAAACACATACAAATAATTGGCCCTTCTAAGCAAGCAGCAAAGCTGGAAGGCAGTAAAGCTTTTGCAAAAGATTTTATGACCCGACATAAAATTCCTACTGCCAAATACAAAGAATTTACCGTAAATGATTTTGAGATGGGTATTAAGTATTTAGCTGAACATGTATACCCCGTTGTCTTAAAAGCTGATGGTTTGGCCGCTGGAAAAGGTGTGATTATTTGTAATACAGTATTGGAAGCAAGAGCAGAATTTGAATTAATGTTGTTGCGTTCAAAATTTGGCGAAGCAGGAAAAAAGGTGGTGGTAGAAGATTTTTTAGAAGGAATAGAATTAAGTGTATTTGTATTGACAGATGGAGTTGATTATCTATTGTTGCCTGAAGCTAAAGATTATAAAAAAATAGGTAAGGGCGATACAGGATTAAATACAGGTGGAATGGGAGCAGTTAGTCCCGTGCCCGTTTTAACGGAAGAATTAAAACAAAAAATAATTAATCAAATTGTTGAACCAACGATTAATGGGCTACAAAAAGATGACCTTGATTACAAAGGTTTTGTTTTTATTGGGTTAATGATAAATAAAAATGAACCTATGGTGATAGAATATAATTGCCGGATGGGAGATCCTGAAACTGAAGTTGTTTTACCACGGTTAAAAAATGACATAGTTGAATTGCTCGTGGCAACTTCAAATAAAAGTTTAAAAAAACAAATAATTGAAACAGATGAGCGCTCAGCAGTTGCAATTGTGGCGGTAAGCGGTGGCTATCCCGGCGATTTTAAGAAAAACATTATTATTAATGGTTTAGACTCATATCATTTACCCGATAGTTTTCTTTTTCATGCAGGTACTTTACAAAAAGAAAATGAGATTGTTACAAATGGCGGGAGAGTGCTTGTTGCTGTTTCTTTTGGGGAAAATATAAAAGAAGCAGCAGAACAATCTGATTATTTGTTGCAGCAGATTCATTTTGAAGATATGTTGTACAGAGACGATATAGGTTTTGAATTCGTTTAATGCTTATAATAAATTAGTACAAATTCTACAAGAAAATAATTACTAAAAAAATGTACTAATTATTTACATAATTATTCTTTTGGTTTCCTTTAACACAAAACTAAACATATTAGTAAAGCCTTAGTTGGCAAAGGTTTGACGATTTTTTCAGGGTAAAATAAATTTGATAAAAAAACTATTTTGATTGTTGTAAAGTCGATTATTTATATCAACTTTGTCAAGATTCCGTAAACTACATTAGCACAAAAAAAATGGGCCTTTTTAATTTTTTTACACAAGAAATTGCAATAGATCTTGGTACTGCAAATACCTTAATTATACACAATGACGAAGTGGTTGTAAATGAACCTTCAATTGTAGCATTAGATAGAAACAATCCTAAATTATTATTAGCTGTGGGTAAAAAGGCATTGATGATGCATGAAAAAACCCACGAAAGTATAAGAACTGTAAGACCACTTCGGGATGGAGTAATAGCAGATTTTAATGCGGCTGAATTAATGATCAGAGAACTGATTAAAATGGTATATCCAAAAAAACCATGGATAGCACCAAGTTGGAGAATGATGATTTGCATACCAAGCAGCATAACAGAGGTTGAAAAACGTGCTGTAAGAGATAGTGCAGAACAAGCGGGCGCAAAAGAAGTTTATTTGATACACGAACCAATGGCAGCAGCATTGGGTATTGGGATAGATGTTGAGGAACCGGTAGGAAACATGATTATTGATATTGGTGGTGGAACAACAGGCATTACTGTAATTGCTCTTGCGGGTATAGTCTGCGATCAAAGTATACGAGTTGCAGGAGATGAATTTACAGCTGATATAATGGAAGCCCTTCGCCGCTATCACAGTTTATTAATTGGTGAACGTACTGCCGAGCAAATTAAAATACAGGTAGGTGCAGCCATGAAAGATTTGGAAAACCCGCCGGAAGATATCCCTGTTAACGGCCGGGATCTTGTGACCGGTATCCCAAAACAGGTAATGGTAAGTTATCAGGAAGTTGCAGATGCATTGGATAAAAGTGTTTTTAAAATTGAAGAAGCAATATTAAAAGCTTTAGAAACTACACCACCCGAACTTTCAGCAGATATTTACCGTCGTGGCCTTTACCTAACCGGAGGGGGTGCATTGCTACGTGGGCTCGATAAAAGAATTGCAAATAAAATAAAGTTACCGGTGCATGTTGCTGATGATCCACTGAAAAGTGTTGTAAGAGGTACCGGTATTGCACTTAAAAATTATGACAGATACCCGTTTGTAATGAGGTAGTTTAAATTATAAATGTTGATTGATAAATTATAAATTTTTAGTCATACAGCATACAAAATTTATAATTTATTATTCATAATACTTCTTCTTTCTGTGAGTAACATTTTTCTTTTTATCAGGCGGTATGCCAATCTTTTAATCTTCCTGTTTTTACAGGTTCTCTCAATTTATTTTATTGTGAGTTACAGTAAATACCATGAAGCGGCTTTTGGTGATACTGCTAATAAATTTACAGGTCGCATTAACAAGCAAGTAAACCGGGTCGAGTATTATTTTCAGCTAAAAAAAACCAACGACTCTCTTTTAAAAGTCAATGAAGTTTTATACAATAAACTAAGGAGTAATTATAATATTAATGACTCCTTAAATAAGATGGTAATTGATACCATGCGCATAGATTCTGTTTTACGTTTCCGAAAATTTAATTATTTAAATGCAAAAGTTATTGCAAACAGCGTTGCTGCGCAAAGCAATTTCATTGTTATTACCGGAACCAATGTTCATACATTTAAAAAAGGTATGGGCATAGTAGGCATAAACAACGATGTGGTGGGTGTAATAACAGAAGTAAACGGCGACTATGCGGCGGTAATGAGTTTATTGCACAAAGACAGTAAATTAAGTGGTAAACTTTTAAAAACCGACGAAACAGGGACTTTAAGCTGGGACGGTAAAAAACCCAACATTCTTACGCTCAATAACATTCCTAAGAGTGCAAAGATTTCTATTGGCGATACCATTATTACCAGCGGCTTTAGTGCCATTTTTCCTAAAGGGATTATGATTGGCAGAATAACCGATATTAAACCTGAAACCAGCAACAACAATTACAGAATTACTTTAAAATCTGCTGCCAATTTTTATAACCTGGAATATGTTTATGCTATAGAAAGTGCAGATGCAGATGCGGTAAAAACGATTTTAGATAAAGCCAAAGCCTCAGTAAATTAAATGAGTATTCTTGTAAAAAATATATTAAGGGCTGTGTTGTTTTTGTTTGTACAGATTTTTGTTTTAGACAAAATACACCTGCACCAAATGGTAACGCCATATCTTTATTTTTTATTTATTTTATGGTTGCCTTTTAAAATGCAGCGTACCTGGTTAATGATCATTGCATTTATTTACGGTTTTATATTGGATAGTTTTTGGCACAACCCGGGTTTTCATGCAGCAGCATGTGTACTTATTGCTTATGTAAGACCTTTTTTGGTAAATATTTTTATTCCGCAGGAAGGGGCTGATGCTAATTTTGAAGAGCCTTCTATTAAAAGTATGGGCGGGCTTTTGCCTTACATTATTTTTATGGGTATTCTTAGTTTTTTACACAACGCATGGCTGTTTTTACTGGAGGCTTGGCAGTTTGGTAACATCTGGTATTTTTTAGTAAAAACAGTTTTATCTACAGTAATAAGTTTACTGTTAATAATAATTACCGAATTGATTTTTGTAAGAAAGCAAAAGTTTAGAACGAATACAGTGTAGCTGTGATGATAAAAGGTTTTCTTGGTAAAAAAATGAAATACTTTAACATGTTGAATATTGATAAAAAGATGAAGGGCTGCGCTGCTTAGGCGAAAATCGTTTTTGCTGCCTTTGAGCAAAAACATTGGAGGCGGGCAGCGATCAAAAGTTCCTATTATTTCTTAGTTTAATGCCCCTAATAAAAATTATCTTACATAATAGTCACCATCCAATAAAAAACATATTTACAATTCACAACCTCACAGTTCACCACTTCACAATTCACTAATTCATGTCCGCCTTTAACCAGTCCCGAAAAAATATTGTGGTTTTTGTGTTTGTGCTTATGTTTATTGTAATAATAGCACAACTTGCACACCTGCAACTTTTTTCGTCAGACCTGCGCCTGCAAGCAGATGCACAGGGAACTTTTAGGAAAGTTATTTATCCTGACAGAGGAATAATATACGACAGACATAAAAAATCAATTTTACAAAATACCATTATTTATGATTTAATGGTTACACCAAACAAATTAAAAGGTGTGGATACAGCAGCCCTTTGTAAAATTTTAAATATTGATACGGCGCAATTCAACAAAAAAATAGTAGAGGTAATTATTAAAAATGGTCGTACAAGAACTTCAGTTTTTGAAGCTTTGTTAAATGATGATAAACAGGCAATGCTCAATGAAAGTATGTATCTCTTCACACCCGGTTTTTACCTTCAGGAAAGATCGGTAAGAAGTTACCCATTTAATGCTGCTGCAAATGTGCTTGGCTACACTGCAGAAGTAGATACTAATTTTTTAAAAAAACATAAAAATGAAGGTTATGTATCCGGCGATTATGCAGGCATGACGGGTATTGAAAGGAGCTATGAAAAAGTGCTGATGGGCGAACGGGGAATTGAGTATTGGAAAAGAGATAATAAAAACAGGCTGACAGAAAAACTGGAAAACGGAAAATATGATACGGTTCCCATTGCAGGAAATAATTTGCATACCTCTCTGGATATTGAACTTCAGGAACTTGGAGAAAAATTAATGCAGAATAAACTGGGCGCCATTGTAGCAATAGATCCTAAAACGGGCGGAATCCTTGCAATGGTTAGTGCACCGACTTATCAACCAAAATTTTTAACCGGTAGTGAAAGAAGAAAACATTTTTCTGAATTATTTTTAAATCCTGCTTTGCCACTGCTTAATAGAACGGTAAGTGCAACATATTCTCCGGGATCAACCTTTAAAACTTTGCAGGCTTTAGTTGGCTTACACGAAGGTGTTATAACCCCAAGTTTTCAGGTAAGCTGTAGTGGTGCATTTTATGGGTGTGGTACTGGTAAGCCAATGAGGTGTCTGGATTTTGGAACCTTTAATTTACGCAGCGCCATAACAGTATCTGACAATACATACTTTGCAACAGTTATGCAACGGGTAATAAACAACCCTATATTTCCAACAGTTGACAGCAGTTTGGCAAGCTGGGACAGATACATGTATGCATTTGGGCTTGGGCATAAATTGGGGGTTGATGTTCCCTCAGAAAAAAAAGGTAACATACCAAGACCGCAGGATTATGATAAAGTATTTGGAAAAGGCCATTGGAATTATTGCAGTTTTAGATCAGTAAGTATTGGACAGGGCGAAGTAGATGTTACACCTCTACAGGTTGCCAACGAAATGGCATACATAGCTAATAAAGGTTGGTATATTACTCCGCATGTAGTTGATTCTATTGAGGGCGGAGATAAATATGCAATACTTGAACAGTACAGAAAACACCATGACCCAATTGATATTCCTGATAGTATTTTTGATGTGGTGCATGATGGAATGCAGGGAGTATTAGAAAAAGGAACCGGTGGCAATGCAAAAGTAAAAGGCATAACTATTTGTGGTAAAACAGGTACAGTAGAAAATTATTACAGAGGCGTAAAACAGGAAAATCATTCGTTCTTTTGCGCTTTTGCACCTAGAGAAAATCCAAAAATTGCCATTATGTGTGTGGTGGAAAACAGTGGTCGTTTTGGCGGTACTTATGCCGCCCCAATTGCAGGTTTAATGATTGAGAAATATTTAAATGATTCTATTACGGATAAAGAAAGACTGGCAAAAATTGAAAGCCTTTCAAAATTAACTTTAATACCAAAACGTATTTATGTAGAAGTCAGAAAACAGGATTCTCTGCGTCACTCAAAAGATTCTGCTTATTTAATAGCGAAAGGATTTATAAAAATAATTAAAGATACAACAGGGATAGATGATGGTGAAGATGAAGTAGGACTAACAAAATTAATAAAGGATAAAAAAGACAAAGAAAACAGAGATAATAAAAAAAAAGAGGATCCAATAAAACCTGAAGCCATATTACCGGGCAAACAAAAGCAGGTAGTACAAGATTCAGTTACAAAACTTGATAATTAAATGTACCAAAAGAATATTTCTATTACAAAAGGCAACGATAAAGTCATGTTGGTATTATATGCTATACTTATTTTGATAGGGCTTGTATGTATTATTTCTGTAGAATATAAAAGTACAGATAATTTTGTACAGACATTTTTTGGATTTAAAAAAAATTACAGCAAACAGTTTTTCTTTTTTGTGGCATGTTGTTTAGTAGGCGCATTTATATTATTAACTGACAGTAAATTTTTTACAGCAACTGCTAACCTTTCTTACGTAATAGGTATTATACTTATACTTGCTACGTTTGTTGTGGGTAAAGAAATAAAAGGTTCTAAAAGCTGGATTCCACTTGGTTTTATGAACCTCCAACCTGTTGAACTCTGTAAAATATTTACAGCGCTGGCGTTATCAAAGTTTCTCTCTTTGCAGGATACCGATTTCAGCAAACCAAAATCGCAGATAATTGCAGCTGCCATATCTTTTACGCCTGCTGCTCTCTCTATTTTACAGGGAGAAACAGGATTGGCGTTGGTTTATTTTTCTTTTTTAATACCAATGTACAGAGAAGGGTTACCGCCCGGATATTTAATAGCAGGTATTTTAATGGCAGTTTTATTAGTGGTGTCCTTGTTGTTTCATACAAAAACATTACTTATTGTGTTTACAGTTTTAGCCACAGTTTTAGTCTTGTTAAACAGAAAACAAATAAAACGGAATAGAGATATTTTATTTGTAATTGTTGGTGTATGGCTTTTTTGTGCAGCCTTTGTAGGCATTGGTGTTCCTTTTGTATTTAATAAAGTTTTTAAGAAATATCAAGCGGATAGAATTTTCAGTATGGTAGGTGTTGAAAATCCATTTACAGATAACCGAACAGGTACCCTGAGCCCTGAAGAAGAAAAATTAAAACAAAGAAAAAATGCCCAGCAGAATTATAATGTAAAGCAATCTAAAATAGCAATAGGTTCGGGTGGCTTTTCCGGTAAAGGATTTTTAAAAGGCACACAAACACAAGGCGATTTTGTACCGGAGCAACACACTGATTTTATTTTTACATCAGTTGGAGAAAATTTCGGTTTTTTGGGAACAATCTTTTTAATGCTTTTATATTTAGGACTGTTACTACGGATTGTATTTATTGCAGAGCGGCAGAGAAGCTCTTTCAGTAGGGTTTATGCATACTGTGTGGCGGGAATAATATTTTTTCATGTGGCAGTAAATGTTTGCGTTACCATTGGGCTTGCACCTGTTATCGGTATTACACTGCCGTTAATGAGTTATGGTGGATCATCATTAATCACATTTACCATTTTAATTTTTATTTTGATTAAGTTAGATGCAGACAGACAAATGGTTTTAAGGTAAAAAAAATTTCGAATAAAATGGTGAAACAAAAAATACCTTTAGCCTTATTTCTAACGTATAGTCTGATATTTTAGTCTTGAATCGTTTATCTTTTGTCTTACATCTAAATTATCAACTCTATCCTCTTTTCTATGAAAATAATTCCCCTCAGCGAAGGCGCTTTTACGATAGATAAAACAAAAGTGTTTATCCCGTTTAATAAAGAAAAAGATGATTTGCAGGATAGGGCTTTAGGCAGTTTGCTTGTAGAGGTTCAACCGTTTTGCATCATCACAAAAAAAGATATTTTATTAATAGATACCGGGTTGGGTTTTAGCAATGCAGATGGAATTTTACAGATCCATCAAAATTTAAAAAATAGTGGCATTGATCCAATGGATGTAACCAAAGTTTTACTTTCTCATTTACATAAAGATCATTCAGGTGGAGTTTGTAAAAAAGATAAAATTCTTAATCACCACTTTTTAAGTTTTCCACAGGCAACTTATTATGTAAATAAAAATGAGTTTGATTATGCAAATGAAAAAGGTGCACCATCTTATACAACTAAAGAATTTGAAATTTTAACCAGTGCAGATAACGTAATTTTTACCGAAGGCAGTGGCAAAATAGATCAATATATTTCTTACGAAGTTACAGGCGCACATTGCCCTTTTCACCAAACCTTTATGATTGAAGAGGATGGTGAGAAAATATTCTTTGGTGGTGATGTAGCCCCCCAGTTCCAACAAATGAAAAGCAGGTTTATTGCCAAATATGATTTTGATGGGAAAAAATCTATGGAGCTTCGCACACTGTGGTGGGAACAGGCACAAAAAGAACATTGGACATTTTTATTTTACCATGATATAAAAACTCCTTTTTTACAGAAGTGATAATATCAGTAAGTAAATATTTATTGTATTCTTAGCCTGCCATTTTTTGGAGCCCGGTGGTTATTAATATTATTAGTGTTATTACTTTGCTGTCTCATCTGTTTTAAACGATCAACAAGCTTTTTTCTAAATTCTGCATCCTGTCTGTAAAAGTTATTACTACGCTCGTTACCAATAATTTTATTGAAATTATTTTGGTATTTTTTCTTAACATTTAATACTGCCTGCTGCCTGTCGAGTTCATTTAATTCCCCCTTGTTTATTGCCCGTAAATCTGCCTCGTATTGTGTATGTGCAGGCCAAAATTTTTCAGCCTCGGTTGGTGTAAGAGATAGTTGTTGAGAAATATAGGCTATGTAAAGCGCTTTAATTTTTTCTTCTTTTTTCTGATTTACCTGCACTTCTTCTGAAACTGCCTGCGCAGATGTGGTAAACGCTGCAAGCACAAAAGAAATATATAATATAATTTTTTTCATTTTCTTAATTTTTAAGATGATTCTCTTTTAAGTAATTCTCTAATACGTTTTCATCCAGTAAATAATCTGTGGCCTCCGGTAATTTCTCTACATCGTCGGTGGAGGATGCAACCAATGCTGCGTTTACATCATGTCCGCTTTTTTGTAAATATTGTTCAATCTCATTATCTGAAACATTTTGCAAAGCCTCATCAAAACTGGCATTCATTAAAACAGTATTCGAGTTGGTTGTGCCGGTAATAGTTTCTAGGTTTGTTTTAATACTGTTCTCTGTATTATTTTTATCAACAATATTTACAATACTTAAACCCAACAAACCTGTAATTACGGCCGCAACCGCATATTTAAAAAATAAACTCGGCTTATTGATGGTTACAACTTTTGCAGACTTCCGGTTATTGTTTGAAAAAGTAATACTATTAAAATATTCTTCAGAAACAGTATAAGTTTCTTTGTTTTCAATACCTGCAATTAAAGATGATATTCCTTTCAATTCAACAGTAACATCATTTTCAAGTGCATGTATTTTTGTGAGAATATTACCCGCCAAACTTTCAAAATAACCATCGGGCACTGAAAAATTATTTAAAGAATCGAAAGAATCTTCCTCATAAATCTTTGCTATTATTACCTGAGCAAGAGAGGGAAAATAATTCGCATCAACAGTAAAAACATTTATAAAAGGTATAGATCCTAAAGTCTTACTAATTCCATTAATTTCAGTTGATATGTCTTCTCTGTTATTCATCAATATTTTGACCGGCTTATTAGTTAATCGTTTAATTATTTAAAATGTAATGTTCTATTTTTTTTACTGCATGGTGATAACTTGCTTTTAAAGCACCCTCACTCGTTTCCAAAACTGTGCTCATTTGCGCATATGGCATTTCTTCAAAATACCTAAGGTTAAAAACTGCCTTCTGTTTTTCGGGTAATTTCTGTACAGCAAGCTGCAATTTCCACTCCAGTTTATTGCCGTCAAAATTGGTATCAGCTTTTATTTTATTACTTAGCCCACTTTCCTCATCACTTATAGAAAACGTACTGCGTTTTTTTTGCTGTTCCAAAAAAGTAAGACTTTCATTTGTAGCAATTCTGTACAACCAGGTAAATAACTGGCTGTCTTCTCTAAAATTTTCAAGACCCTTCCACGCTTTCACAAACATATTCTGCAATACATCGTTTGCATCTTCATGTTCCACAACCATTCTACGAATATGCCAATACAGTTTTTCCTGGTATTTTTTTAGAATAGCAGTAAAAGCTCGCTCTTTTGTAGCTTCATTTTTAAACTGCAGGAGCAATTCAATATCATCTTGTGGTAAGGGCATATAAGTTTAAAAGTATTGCAATTTTTAAAAACGAACTAGATTGACTACTAATTTTCAATTTAGTTTAATAAATAGAATTAATTTATGAAAATACTATGGAATAAAAAGGTATACGCATCCTATTGAAAATTAAAATTTATGAAATAAATAATGGTAATTGTACTTGCTGGCGCAATAGGCACTTATGGTTATGCCCAATCAGGCAACACTAATACAGTAAAAGTTAATCCATCCATCGTTAAAAAAAGTAAAAACAAAAGACCGCCTCCTCTGCCCCCTGTACCACCATCACCGCCGGTGATATTTGAGGAAGAACTATCACCAATACTGCCACCACCGCCACAAGCTCCACCCGTTCCGGTAATTATGGAAGAAAACGAGATGTTAGCACCGCCACCGCCGCCGCCAGCTCCACCTACTCCTGTAATTATGCAGGAGAATGAAATGTTGGCACCACCCCCTCCTCTTCCTACGCCGCCACCAACTCGTTTTAGAAAAGGAAGTAAGAAATTGACAAGGTAAAAATTCGTCAGGGTAAATAATAAGTACAAGCAAAAATTAAAAGCCAAAATAAAGACCTATTTATAAATACAAAAAGAGCAAAGTGTATACTTTACTCTTTTTGTTACTGACTTTTGTAACTATTATCTTATATTATTAATGTAGTCGTTGTTTAAAAATTGCTTCTTAATGTTGTTTAAGTCATGTAAAATACTCGCATCGATTAAGGTACCCCCAATTTCCAGTTTAAAACCACCAATTAATTCTTCTTTAACAGCAGTTTCAATTTCAATAGCAGAGCTATCAGCAGATTTTACTCTGGCTATAATACTGTTTTTTAATTCTTCACTTATAGGAGTTGCAGTTGTCAGTTTAACTGTCTGAATATTTTTCAATTTATTATATTGCTCCAAAAATGCAGTTACAATTTCAGGCAGGTTGCTCTCTCTTTTTTTTGTTGTAAGCAAGCGTATAAACAACATAGAGATCCGGCTTATATTTTTACCAATTACTGCATCTAAAATTTTATCTTTTTTATCAGCAGTAATGATTGGGCTGCGCAGCAATGCTACAAAATCAGGGTTAGATTTGTTAATCCCTTTAAGCAGTTTCATATCTGCATATACAGCCTCAAGCTGGTTTTGTTCAATAGAAAGATCTAATAAACTTTTTGCATATCGGGTAGCTAAACGTGGGTTGGTCATAATTTGCTGATGAAGAACATTAAACGTATTTGCATTTCTTTATCTAATATCTTAATTTTAGTTCAACTTTACTTCCTGCGCAAGTTGATTTATAAAAGTTTCCTGCTCATTTTTATTAGCAAGTTCTCTTCTCAAAACTTTCTCACTTACTTCAACCACCAATTTACCAACCTGGTTTTTGATATCTGTTATCGCAGCCATTTTTTGGTGTTGTATAGCAGCATTGGCTTCTGTCAATATTTTAGCAGCCTGTATCTTAGCTTCTTCTTTTGCATCAGCAATCATTTTGTCTTTAGTTGCTTTGGCCTCTTTAATCATTGTTGCTCTTTCCTCACGGGCAGCTGCAAGCAATGCTTCGTTCTCACCTTTCAACTGAACCATTTCCAGTTTTACTTTTTCTGCCAATGCAATAGAACCGGCAATGGTATTTTCTCTTTCATCAAGCCCTTTTAATATAGGACCCCAGGCATATTTTTTTAACAATAAGAATACTACTATAAATGCCAGCAATATCCATACAAAGAGACCAAGGTGTGGTTGTAATAAATCCATTTTCTAAAAATTAAGTATTAAGTTTTAAGTACTGAAAGATATTTTTTTTATTGATTATATAACATTTCAATACTCATGTCTAAAATTTAAAAATACTGCATCCGCCGCCCTTTGCTTTAGATGCAGTAAAGTTTTGTGTGCAAATCAGGCTTACTTTAAAACAGCCAATAAACCTGCGATTACTGCGAAAAGGGCAACACCCTCAACAAATGCAGCAGTCAGGATCATGTTTGCACGAATGTCATTGGATGCTTCCGGTTGGCGAGCTATAGATTCAACAGCACCTTTACCGATTTGTCCGATACCGATACCTGCTCCTATTGCTGCAAGGCCTGCGCCAACTGCACCACCAAAGTGTGAGTAACCCAATTGTACGTCTGCTAACAAAGTCATCAAAGTCATGATACTTGTGTTTTATATGTGAAAAAAAATGTTGAGATTCTAGTACCAGGATGTTAGTATCAAGATAACTTAAATCAATTTTTTGAAATCGAAATCGTATTAAATCATTTGTCTTAAGTCTTAATGTATTAGATCTAAATAACTATCGCATCTTCGTGTCCATCAACATCACTATTACCTCCCTCAAAAGCCTGCCCTATAAATACGGCAGTAAGATTGGTAAAAATAAATGCCTGTATAAATGCCACCAATAATTCTATAAAATAAATAAATACAGTAAATAAAACTGAAATTGGGCTAAAGCCCCAACCTGCTCCTTTTGCCATAGCTCCAAAAATAAATATCAACGAAATGAAACTTAAAATGATAATATGCCCTGCAACCATATTTGCAAAAAGACGAATAATTAATGCAGCAGGTTTAATCACCAATACACCCAATAATTCAATAGGAATTAAAATAATTTTTACAAAGATGGGCACACCTGGAGGCCAGAAAATATGACCCCAAAAATGGCCATTTGTACTAATTAAAATTACTATCAAAGAAATTATACCAAGTACAGCTGTAAACGCAGTATTCCCAGTAACATTTGCAGAACCCGGTAACAATCCAAATAGATTATTGATTAATATGAAAAAGAAGACCGTAAGCAGGTAAGGCATATAACGAAGCCATTTCTTACCCAGGTTTGGTTTAGCAACTTCATCTCTTACAAAAGTAATTACAGGCTCTATTGCATTCTGCCATCCTTTAGGAGCAGATGTTACTCCAATACCCTGCTTATATTTATTGGCAATCCCTTTCATTAAAAAGAAAAGTATTGCAAGGGCTATAAACATTTGCACTACATTTTTTGTGAGGGAAAAGTCATAAACCTTGCTGCCGTCCGATGATGTGATTTCTCTATTTTCATTTAACTCATAACCATTGTAAATAATACGGTTCCCTTCGTGACCAAACTGTGAAGATGAGAAAACAGAAAACCCTTTTGTTGCGGTATAAAGAATTACAGGCAAAGGCAGAGTAGCATGAAAATTACCTATAGAAAAAAAATGAAATTCATGGTCATCCTTAATATGATCCATAATAATTTTGGCTGGATCAAGCTTTTCTTCTTTGTGCTCTGCATTACCTTCATGAGCAATATCCTGCGCAAAAGAAAAAGTAGAACCCATTATCAAAAAAAGACTGAAAGCCAATACTATCAATGATTTGAAGCGTTTTGTTACCATATACATCCTCAATTTTGCCGCAAAGATAAGGGCAGAAAAGGTAAAAGAGAAATTTGAAGAGAGGGAATGAGTGAAAAGACGTGCTTTTCAATTGAAATGTGAGTATACTTTTTCGATTTTACCGGATAAAAAAACTGTCATTGTTATCAATTTTAATAAATACCGGTTAAAGTATTAAAATTCTAAAATAAGTCATTAAGCTGTAGAGCCGCTTTTTAGAAATACATTATTGTAATTGAAATGATAAAAAAGTAAACTAGCGAAGAATTTGCAGTGATAAATTAAAAAGATTAGGGATTATTAAAACAAAAAAGGTTACGCTTTATTTATAATACTTTTAAGTATGAAAGTTATTACCCGTGCAGTCTGGATTTTATCATTAGTAAGTCTTTTTACAGATACTGCAAGCGAAATGCTTTACCCGATAATGCCATTGTATTTAAAGAGTATTGGTTTTTCTATTGTGCTTATTGGAATATTGGAAGGTGTAGCTGAAGCAACCGCCGGACTGAGCAAAGGATATTTTGGTAAATTATCTGACAGTACCGGAAGAAGAATGCCTTTTGTGCAATGGGGTTATGCTTTAAGTGCGCTTTCAAAACCATTGATGGCATTTTTTGTAGCACCCGTTTGGGTATTTTTTGTAAGAACGGTTGACAGGGTTGGAAAGGGTTTGAGAACCGGCGCAAGAGATGCAGTTTTGTCGGACGAATCAACACCTGCAACAAAAGGAAAGGTTTTTGGTTTTCACCGGTCAATGGATACATTGGGGGCCGTGCTTGGGCCACTGTTTGCTTTACTGTATTTGCAGTGGCACCCGGAAGATTATAGAACACTTTTCTTTATTGCCTTTATACCTGGTATTATTGCTGTTACATGTTCGTTATTATTAAAAGATAAAAAAATTATTGTAAAATCTGACAAACCAAGAGTTGCTTTTTTTTCTTTTTTAGGTTATTGGAAACAAAGCCCCGTTTTATACAAAAAACTTGTTGCTGGATTATTGGTTTTTACCTTATTTAACAGCTCAGATATTTTTTTATTATTAAAAGCAAAACAGGCAGGACTAAATGATACCAATATTATAACCATTTATATTTTCTACAATTTGGTGTATGTTATCTTTGCATTCCCACTAGGTATATTGGCTGATAAAATCGGGTTGAAAAAAATATTTATTACAGGGCTTTTTGTTTTTGCAATCGTTTATGCAGGCATGGCTTATGCAGATTTACCAATATATTTTTACGGCTTATTCTTTTTATATGGAATATATGCAGCAGCTACAGAAGGTATTTCCAAAGCGTGGATCAGCAATATTTCTGCGAAAGAAAATACTGCTACGGCTATAGGAACTTACTCAGCTTTTCAAAGTATTTGTACAATGCTTGCCAGCAGCCTTGCAGGTATTATTTGGTTTGCATACGGCAGTAAAACAACGTTTTTACTTTCTGCTGCTATGGCTTTTGCTGTTGTTATTTATATTGGATTTTATGCCAATGAAAAAGTTGCAGCTATAGACAATGCATAATAAAAGTTGAAAATTGATATTCAGTTGAAGAGCGGCGGGATTGAAGTGGAAAGCCCAAAGTGGAGCGCAGCGAAACGAGGACTTGTAACGAAAAGCCCGAACAAAAGTCGAAATAAAACTAATTGCTGAACGCCCAAATAATTTTTTAATTACACAGCTTCCACCTGTTTTTCAAACTGCATTTTATGCAGCTGGTAGTAATGCCCCTGCTTTGCCATAAGCTCTGCATGGCTGCCAATTTCTTTTACAACACCGGCATCTAATACCAAAATTTTATCTGCCTTGCGAATGGTACTTAACCTGTGTGCAATAACGATGGAAGTACGGCCTGCAATTAATTTATCAATGGCTTGTTGAATGAGACCTTCACTTTCAGAATCTACAGAAGAAGTGGCTTCATCTAAAATAAGAATTGCAGGGTTGTACAACAGCGCACGCACAAAAGAAAGTAATTGTCGCTGCCCAAGAGATAGTGTGGCACCACGTTCCATTACATTATAATCGTAACCGCCAGGTAGCCTTTCTATAAAATCGTGCAACCCAATCAGCTTCGCTGCCTGTATAACTTCTTCCCTTTTTATATCAGCATTTCTGAGCGTAACATTATCCAATACACTGCCGCTAAACAAAAATACATCCTGCAAAACAATACCAATTTTGCTACGCAAAAAATCTAAATCATACTCCTCGATATTGGTGTCATCAATTTTAATACTTCCCTTTTGTATTTGGTAAAGCCTGTTTATTAAACTGATGATGGAGGTTTTACCACTGCCCGTATGCCCAACAATAGCCAGGGTTTCACCGGCTTTAATGGTAAAGTTTATATCTTTTAAAACATACCGATTTTCTATGTAAGAGAACCAAACATGATCAAATGTTAAATCGCCTTTTATGTTTGCCGGAATATATTTTCCTGATCTGTCAGATACATCTTCATTATCAAGAATTTTAAAAACACGCTCGCTGGCAATAACGCCCATCTGCAAAACATTAAACTTATCTGCAATTACCCTTAGCGGACGAAACAATAAATTTAAACACAAAATAAAAGAGGTAATAATACCACCGGCTTGTGCTGCTTTTTCTGTTGAAATACCGGCTTGCATGCCTGCCCACCAAACCAATAAACCTACAGACAATGCCGAAACAAGTTCCACTACTGGGAAGAAAACAGAGTAGGCAAAAATAGATCGAACATTTGCATTGCGGTGTTCATTATTGATATCATTAAATTTTTCTTGTTCTCTTTTTTCTGCGGCAAAAGCCTGCACAATCCCCATACCGGTTATGTGTTCCTGCACAAATGCATTGAGCGCTGCTACTGCATTACGAACTTTTATAAAAGATTTATTTACACTTTCTTTAAAATAATATGTAGCTATAATAAGAAATGGAAACGGTGTTAAACAAATGAGCGTAAGGCTCCAGTCAGCAATAAACATATAAGTAAGAATAGAAATTATGGACAGCATATCTGCAATAATAGGAATGAGCCCATCACTAAAAATATCGTTTACAGATTCTATATCATTTATGGTTCTTGTGGTAAGCGTACCAATGGGCGTTTTATCAAACTGCGAAAGGTTTAGATGTACAATTTTATTGTAGGTTGTAATACGTAAATCCTTAACAACACTTTGGCCAAGTGATGCTGTCGTAAATGTGAAGAAAAAACGACAGGTGGTTTCAATTAATAAAAGTACAATTTGTATGATAGTTATCTCTACGATAAAGCCTCCGGGTCCATTTATAAAATGACCAATACTGCTGTTTTTAATACCATTGTTTATGGTGAGCTGTATAAGCAATGGGCGCACAGGCGCTATTATTGCAAGAAAAACGGCAAGAAAAATAGAGAGGTAGAATTTTTTTTTGTAAGGGGCAGCGAAGGTGAAAACTCTTTTCAGCACCGAAACATCCATCTTTTTTTTAGGGATTGACATTGCTGCAAAGTTACGGATTGAACAACTTAGTACCCGATGATTTTGAATTGCTTTTTATTAAAATAAATTAAATTTGTAATAATGCTTTAATGTCTTTTACTAACTCTCTCGTGCTGAAGGGTTTTTTTATATATAGAGATGCTCCAACTTTATAACCTTTTTTTATATCAGAATCTTTTGTTTTTGCACTCATAAAAATAACCTTGCTATTTTTTAAGGTTGTACTATTTTTTATATGTGCACAAATATCGTATCCATTAACATCGGGCATCATAATATCTAAAAGGACTACATCGGGTATGGCAGTATTTAGTATTTCCAATGCTTCTGTGCCATTCCTTGCCACCATTACCTCGTACCCATTTTTTTTCATCAAAAATTCTAAAGACATTAAAATATATGGGTCATCATCTACTACTAAAATTTTATATACTTCATTCATGTTAATATCAATTATTTGGAAGCGAAAAAATAAATTTAGAACCGGTAAATGAATCACTATCAACCCAAATTTTACCTTGATGCATTCCAATTATTTTTTTACTGATGGCCAACCCTAAGCCACTGCCTTCGGGCTTTTTAAGGGTTTGATTTTTTGCCTGAAAAAATTTATCAAAAATCAGCTCGTGCAGTTCGGGTAAAATTCCGGGTCCATTATCTTCTACCCACACCTGTATTTCATCATAATTGGTATGGATAGATATTTTGATTTTACCTGTTTTATCATTTACAAATTTAATAGCATTAGAAATCAGATTGATTATAACCTGTTGTATTAACGCAGCATCGCACCTTACCAGAAACATGGTGTTAGGAATAGTTTTTTGAATAAAAATATTTTTTTCATCTGCTAAAGTTTGTAAAGAATTGATGGCTTCAGCAATTAAGGCATTGAGATTTACCTCGTTTAAATTCAAAAGTTGCTGTCCACTTTCATAACGCTCTAAATTAAGCACCTGTATTATTAAATGACTAAGTCTTTCAGTTTCTTTAATAACATTACCTAAAAATAACTGACGTTGTTCTTCAGGCATGTCAGTATTATCGTGTACAATTTCCGTCATGGCACGAATAGAAGTTATAGGCGTACGAACTTCATGAGAAACTGTGTATAAAAATTCATCTTTTTTACTATCCATTTCTTTCAACAGATTATTAGCAGTAGTTAATTGTTGGGTAGCTTTTTGCAGTTCAGCAGATTTTTTTTTCAATTCTTTATTAAGTTCTATCATTTGCTGCGACTCTCTTAAAATTTTTAATACTTCATCAATTTTTAGTTCTTCATCTTGCGTTACACTTCGTACCATTATACTTGCAGATGCAGAGCCAATTATACCTGCTAAAATATTTTCGGCAAAAACTACTAACCTGGGATCTGCTCGTTTTGAATCTAAAGAAATTTTATTTCGTGCTGCATAACTGGTTATTATTTTTTGTGCTCTTTCTTTACCAAGAAAGTTTTCCAGCAATGAATTAATATCCGGCAAATATGCTGTTCCTTTCCAAATAACATTCTCTGCTCCGGATGTTGAATGTTTAAAAACATTTACAAATATTTCACCTTGATATATTTCTTCCGATGATTTTTTACTGTTTAATGAAACTGTAACAAATACCAACAGATTAAAAAACATTGACCAAAAAAATGAATGGCTAATAGAATCCAAACCCTGCAAACCAAATATTGAAGAAGGTTTCAGCCAGCCCCATCCAAACAAGCCATTCGTCATTATTTCTTCACTTAAAATACCTGCGGTTATTAAAGAGGGTAATACAAGCGTAAAAAACCAAACGGCAAAACCGGTACAAATAGATGCGACTGCAGCAGTTTTAGAAGCCCCTTTCCAATAAATACCGCCAATGGCAGCAGGTGCAAATTGTGCCACTGCTACAAAAGAAACCAAGCCCATAGAAACCAAAGAAACATTTTGGGCAATCGTTTTATCGTAGATGTATGCCAATGCAATTAGTACAATAATGCTAATTCTGCGCATGTTTAAAATAGAGCTACTTAATTTATCATCAGGCGATGATTTAAACTTTTTTGCTGATAAAAATATAGGGGTTGCAATGTTGTTGCTCAACATTGTACTGAGTGCAATTGCCTCAACAATAATCATACTTGTAGCAGCCGAAAAGCCACCCACAAATACAAAAAGACTTAATGCATTTTGATTGAAATGCAGGGGCAGAGCCAACACAAAAGTATCTGCATCAATATTACTGTCGGCAAAAACTAGTTTACCGGCAATGGCTATTGGCAAAACAAAAATATTAATTAACACAAGGTAAAGTGGAAATAACCAGGCGGCTTTTTTTAAATGTTTTTCCTGCACATTCTCAACAACACTTACCTGAAATTGTCTTGGTAAAAATAGCACTGCCAGCATAGAAGCCATCATTAATCCAAGCCATGTTGCGTAAGATGTTTTATTACCTAATAAAAATAAATTTTTTAGAGACTCCTGTTGAAAAGATTTTAAAAAAATATCTCCAAACCCGTTAAATAATCCGTAAACAATAAAAATACCTACTGCTAAAAATGCTATCAGTTTTATTATTGATTCAAATGCAACTGCAGCAACAAGTCCTTCATGCTTTTCTGACGCATCTATTGAACGAGTTCCAAATAAAATAATAAAAATTGCAAGTATTAAGGAAATATAAAAAGTATCATCATTCCAAAAATTGCTTAATGAATAATGAAGATTAGTGGTTTTTGTAAGTATGTGAATACTGTTTGAAATGGCTTTTAGCTGCAGGGCTATATAAGGTATAATACCCAAAACACAGAGCAACGTAACAATGATAGCAACAGTAAAGTTTTTTCCATAACGTGTAGAAATTAAGTCGGCAATGCTGTTGATACGTTGTGTTTTGCAAATACGAATAATTTTTCGCAACACCGGCCAAAATAAAATAGCAGAAATTGTTGGCCCAAGATAAATGGTAAGATATTCAAAGCCATTTGTAGATGCTCTTCCCACACTTCCATAATAGGTCCAGGCTGTGCAGTAAACAGCTAAAGACAATGCGTATACATACCCATTGTTAATTATACTTTTGCTTTTTTTCGATTGATACTCTGCATAATATGCTACAGCAAATAAAATAGCTAAATAAAACAAAGATGTTATTATTGCTACAATATTACTCATTATCTTCTTTTTGCTTTTTTTCTACAATGCCGTATAAAATAAAAATGATGGTTATCCATACAATAAATACATACAGATAAAGTATGGGTATATTAAACACAAGCTGGGCTTTGTTGGCAATAGATATAAAAGGGTACGAAAGTATCACCAACATAAATATCGCAAGGAAAATTAGCTGTTGGTTTTTGTTTTTATTTGGCATTTTTAAAACTAAAAAAGATAATACAATAAACTTTATAAGTTAACTGTATTATCTTAAAAAATGGAATAAATTTTTAATTTAAAATTATTCTTTGGTTACATCATATTGGTTTTGCAAAGCATAAATGCCAAATGTAACAAGCCCCCCTACAATGATAGGTGTTAGTACAAATGCATAAATAATTGCCGGTATTAAATCTTCTGGCTTGGGGCTGCTAAATTTAGGTATAGCCTGTGTTACAATGAGGATATAGCCTGAATATAAACCAATGGCTATCCATAATAATCCTGCATATTTTTTTATTGTATTCATAATTTTTATTTTTAAATATTATAAAGAATCAGTTACAGTTTTACTTTTATTATTTATATACAAAGCACCAATAACAAAACAAACTCCTGCAATAATAATTGGATACCACAATCCTTCTAAATAAGGTTTATCATAAGGCAATGCCCCATTTACTTTTGCAGCTACCTCATTTGCCTGACCTGCTTTTGTTGCTAAAAACAAAGCTATTGTTGGTAATAACCCCCCAAAAATACCATTCCCTATGTGATATGGAAGGCTCATAGAAGTATAGCGAATTCGTATAGGAAACATTTCTACCAAAAATGCAGCAATTGGGCCATAAACCATGGTTACAAAAAGTACCTGAATAAAAACCAACCAAACCAAACTCCAGAAAGAGCCTCTATCAAGCGTTGTAACTTTATCTACTTTGGTATCCACTTTTTCATCAGCCTTTGTTATATCTGCATGCACATGTACTTTTTTCGTTTCTACATACATGGTACCATCCGTATATGCTTTGTTTGTTACAGTAGTACGAACACTATCACCTGCTATTTTTGCATCAGCCATGCTTGATGATGTTACTTTGGTATTTGCAACCACTTCTGTTTTGGCTTTTACGCTTCCACTATCGTACATTTTAGAGTAGATTGTTCGGTAACTTAAAAGCGCAATGAGCATACCTAAAAGCATGATCCATTTTCTTCCAATTTTATCTGACAATGCACCAAACACAATAAAGAAAGGTGTTCCCATTGCAAGTGCTATCATTAAAATATTACTTGCTTGTGTAATATCTACATTTAAAGTTGTTTGAATAAAAGTAAGTGCATAGAATTGTCCGGTATACCAAACTACACCTTGCCCCATGGTTGCACCAAATAATGCGAGCAATACAAATTTGAAATTTAATTTGTTTCCAAAACTTTCTTTTAACGGATTAGTAGAAGTTTTGCCCTCGTCTTTTGCTTTCTGAAACAACGGAGATTCTTTCATTCTCATTCTTATAAAAATTGAAATAACAACCATTATGATAGATATCCAAAAAGGTACCCGCCAGCCCCAATCTGCAAATGCTTCTTTGCTCATGCTGGCTTTGGTGGTAACAATTACAAGCAGCGATAAGAATAATCCAACGGTGGCTGTTGTTTGTATCCAGCTTGTCCAAAAACCTCTTTTATGTTCAGGGGAATGTTCTGCTACATAAGTGGCTGCACCACCATATTCTCCACCCAAAGCCAAGCCTTGCAACAATCTCAAAAACAAAACTAGTATGGGTGCAACAAAGCCTATTTTTTCGTAAGAAGGAATACAACCAATTAAAAATGTTGAGAGCCCCATTAAAACAAGCGTTACTAAAAATGTATATTTTCTGCCTACAATATCGCCAAGTCTTCCAAAAAACAAAGCACCAAATGGACGTACAACAAAGCCTGCAGCAAAAGTGGCAAGTGTTGATAATAGTGCAGCTGTAGGGTTACCGGAAGGAAAAAATTTTGTTGATATAATAACAGCGAGGCTACCAAAAATATAAAAATCGTACCACTCAATGAGGGTACCTAAAGATGATGCTGCTATAACCCCCGCTATCCCTTTGTTAGAAGTAGTGCTACTCATAATAAACAGGTTTAAAAATTAAAAATAGTTGAAAATGTAAATCGAACGTTGGTTATTTTATCTGTAAGTCCTGTAACTTTTCCATTGTTTCCTCTTGTACCATATTTAGCTTGTGTAACTTCTAGTTCATTTCTCAAACTAAGTTTACCGCTTATAAAATCTATGCGTGGGGCAACCCTTAACAAATCTTTTATCCCTCTTCCACTTACACCAATTGCTCTTCCATATGCTGCTGTTGCACCGTCTGCAGCTCCATTATTTTTACTGTAACCAACAAAAATACCGGGTACAACTTTTTTTCCATTCCCATAAATTTCTACCCATGTAGCAGTAGTTTTTGCTGCTTTGTATGTTTCGATAGCTGTTGGGCTTGCTCTATAACCTAAATATCCACCCATCATAACCCAGTGGTTTGTATTTTGGCCAAGCACAAACTGCGATTTAATACTTATCGGTTTAGTAGTAATTTTTGCATACGCCATAAACGTAACGGCATCTACATTTTCATTACTTATTAAAATATTTGGTGCTACTCCATATTTTACATAAGGTTTTACTGATCCATATTCAACCTGAGTGCCCATTAATAACTTATCAGCCTTGTATTGAAGATGTAAATTTAGTTGAGGTAAGGCCGCGTTTAAAGAGGCAGCATTTGCAGCATCTGTAGGGTTCACATTAGCTTCAGCGAACTCACGAGGTTTATATGCTGTAAGAGAAAGAGAAGTTTCTTTAGTAAATTTATAAGAGTAGCGTGCCTGCCCTGCCCAACCAAATGGCGCAATAGGAATACCTGTATTAAAACTTACTACACCAGGAAAACATTCAGGAATAAACATAGGATACCAGGTTTGTCCAAGTATTACCGAAGATTTTTCCCAGTCTAATTTTACATAACCCTGCCTTAATCTAAATAAACCAATATTTAAATCTGCCTGACCAAAAAAATCACCTTCAATAACAGCAGATGTTTTTGCTTTAAATGCATCAGGACCTGTAATCCTTACGCCAAGTCTGGTTAGAATACCTAAAATGTTTAACTGAGACTTTTTATTATAATCAGACCCATCAATTAGTATATCCTTATCCTTTGGAAATAAATTAAGTTGACCTTCTCTGACAAATACACTTTGCCTGGTATCATAAAACATATCATTTCTGATAAAACCATACAAGGTGATTGATACAACAGAAGCAGGTGCCGGAGGAGAAACTTTTTTTTCTTGAGCAAAAATTGATGTAGTAAAAAAACCAGATACACCAATTATTAAAAATAATTTTTTAATCATACAACTTATATTTTTGGTAATTATATAAATCAATTTTCAAAATTATTTTTATCAAACTGCAAAGCAAACTATATTAGTGGTAATAGTATATTTATACACTATTTTTTCTAAATCTTTCCCACTTAATAACCATAAATTTATCACCAAGTTCTGTAATGATGCATCCTGCACTCTTTAAAGAATTTTTATCTCCAAAAAACAACATTAATTCTGCATGGTTTAATACTTTATAGGTTGGATGGTAGTCATTATTTTCAGGCGTTTTTATTACATATTTTTTTACCCAATTCATAACAGATACATGGCTTATACCGAGAATACGTTCTATCTCTCTAAACGAAACTCCTTCAATATATAATTGTAATGCCTTAATAACATAGTAAGGATCTATGTGCTTGCCATTTTTTAAAACCGTAAAAGAGTACCCGCATTTTTTACATTTATATCGCTGTCTTTCTTTAACCACGCCACTTTTAATCAATTCTTCACATTGGCATTTTGGGCAAGCAATCTGTTTCATTTTGTTAAGTTATGGAAGTAACTATACAAAATTAGCAAAGCTATACCAAATTAGCAATATTGCAATTTGTAATACTGGTTAGTTTATTAATTTTATCAAACACAATTTAAATAGCTAATAACTTCGTAAAAAAAATGTCATACCCATATCAAATAAAATCATTAGAGCAATACCATACTGACTATAAAAAATCTGTTGATGATCCTGAAGCATTTTGGGCAGCAGTAGCCGATAATTTTTACTGGAAAAAAAAGTGGGACAAGGTATTGGAATGGAATTTTACCGAACCAAAAATTGAATGGTATAAAGGTGGTAAATTAAACATTACTGAAAATTGTATTGACAGACATTTGCCGACCATGGCTGAAAAGCCAGCCATTATTTGGGAACCCAACAACCCCGAAGAACGGATAAGGACGGTTACTTACGCCCGCCTCCATAAAAGAGTTTGCCAGTTTGCACAGGTGCTAAAGAACAATGGTGTAAAAAAAGGAGATCGTGTTTGTATATATATGGGCATGGTGCCCGAACTTGCTTATGCAGTACTTGGCTGTGCAAGAATTGGTGCAATACATTCCGTAATTTTTGGCGGCTTTAGTGCGCAAAGTATTGCAGATAGGTTAGAAGATGCGCAGGCAGAATTTATTGTAACATGCGATGGTGCATATCGTGGTGATAAGATAATTCCATTAAAAGCAGTAATTGATGATGCACTTATTGGAAATAAATTGGTGAAAAAAGTAATTGTCTATACCCGAACAAGAATGCCGGTTTCTATGATAAAAGGCAGAGATATTTGGTGGGAAGATGAGATGGAATTTGCAGAAGGACAGGTGGAAAAAGATGGTGTTGTTTCTTTTCCTGCGGAAGAAATGGATGCCGAAGATCCATTGTTTATTTTGTATACTTCCGGCAGTACCGGTAAACCAAAAGGAGTAGTTCACAGCGTTGCCGGTTATATGATTTGGACAGCCTATACATTTGTAAATATGTTTCAATACAACAAAGGCGATGTACATTTTTGTACTGCAGATATAGGCTGGATAACCGGACACAGTTACATTGTATACGGGCCCTTAGCAGCAGGAGCTACGAGCCTGATGTTTGAAGGAATTCCTACATGGCCCAATGCCGGCAGGTTTTGGGATATTATTGGTAAACACAAAGTAAATATTTTGTACACAGCTCCAACAGCAATTAGGAGTTTAATGAGTTTTGGCGATGCTCCTTTAGCAGGCAAAGATTTTTCATCATTAAAAGTTTTAGGCACAGTAGGCGAACCAATTAATGAAGAAGCATGGCATTGGTACAATGAAAATATTGGAAATAAAAATTGTCCAATAGTTGATACATGGTGGCAAACGGAAACTGCCGGAACATTAATATCAAACCTTGCAGGCATTACCCCCGCAAAGCCAGGTTGGGCAACATTACCATTGCCTGGTGTGCAACCAATAATTGTTGATGAAAAAGGAGATGAAATAACTGAAAAAGATGAACACGGAATGTTGAAAGGAAACCTCTGTATCAAAGCTCCCTGGCCCGGTGTTTTAAGAACTACTTATGGTGATCATGAAAGATGCAGGGTAAATTATTTTGCAACATATCCCAATCTATATTTTACCGGCGACGGTGCAATAAAAGATGAAAACGGAAATTATAAAATTACAGGAAGAGTTGATGATGTATTGAATATTAGTGGTCATCGAATTGGAACTGCAGAAGTAGAAAATGCAATAAACATGCACTCTGGTGTTGTGGAAAGTGCTGTGGTTGGGTATCCGCATGATATTAAAGGTCAGGGAATTTATGCTTATGTAATTTATAACGGTCACCATGGCGATGAAAACCAACGCCGTCAGGATATAAGTTTAACTGTGGCAAAAATAATTGGTGCCATAGCAAAGCCTGATAAAATACAGTTTGTAAGCGGACTTCCAAAAACACGCAGCGGAAAAATAATGCGACGCATTTTAAGAAAAATTGCTGAAGGAGAAACAGAAAATTTGGGAGATTCAAGCACGTTGCTTGATCCTGAGGTGGTGAATGAAATAAAGGATGGAAAGATATAGGGTTTGATTGATGTAAGCATTTGTACTTTACTTAGCATTTGTCAGCTGCCCGCTTTCAATCTTTTGTTCTTGCCGTACAAAAGAATATTTATCTAAGCAGAGCAGCCCATTGTCATTTAATTAAAAATTATCAGCCTAAGCTTTTCCAAATCGTTATCGTAAAAAAAATAAAACTTAGGTTTTTAACAAGTTTAACTTGACAGCATTTTTCTTTATTAAATAACAATACACCCATGTTTAAAATCTGCCAAATTGTTTTTGCTTTGTAGATATTATAAGTTTAAATAGTAATTGGAAGCATTTTTGGAACCCTGAAGATTTATCTATATTTAAAAAACTTATTGCACAACCTTATTTGCACAACTGCTGCTGGCAAAAGCTTCCGGCTTGGCTTTAAATGCAAACCCCATTCCCTGTATGTAGCCCATCGCTTCTTTTAAAGCATCGTTACTTTTAAAATTTGGGTTCGTATTTATATCTGCATGCACTTCCATATCTACACCATACATCGTAAAAATGTTGCAAAGTGAATAAGCAATTTCAATACTTTTTGCCACTTCGAGCAGCATCCTTTCTTTAATACTCATTTTTTGGCGGGTTACTTCGTTGTGTATATACATAAACCCACCTTTGCCTTTTCTTACAAAAACAATTACCGTTGCAAATTCAGTTTCTTTTCCCCGTGCAGTTTTTTCAATAAAAGTTTTTACCTGGCTGTCAGTACCAATGCAAACTTTCAGCTCATTACCATTTTCTTTTTCTCTAAGCACGGTATCTCTTACTTCATCTTCAATTAAACCTTCTATAATTTGACCACTCAATTTTCTCCACTGCTGTTGTTGCATTTAACGTATTTTAAATTTGTATTTGTTGAGTAATTTAACTGATTTAATTTGTGTTATTGCATAGTAACATTTTATTAATAAATGCTTTCCACATTTAGCAAACGGTTGTTTACTCAATTACATGTATACGATACTCCAAAAAATACATAGTAAAATACTTAACAACTTTAAAAAATTAGGTTAAATACTTTAATAAGCTTTAGGTCTATTTATATTCCCAAAAAAGAAAGATGGCTGGTTCGTAAACAATACGAGTAAGCCTTTTATTAAACAATTACCAAAGGAATTATACTTTTAATTTGCATTAATCATCAACATCTTTTTTACTTTCAAGTCTTACAAATGCAGCACGTTTTGGTCCCGGAAAAGGAATCTTTTCTCCCTTCACTGCTACCCATATTATTTCATTTAATTCCAGATCAGGTGCAGCATCTTCTACTGCCAGATTAAATTCTTCTGACCGGCGCTGCCATTTATTTTCAGCGATATTTTTTTCATTTAAATTAATTAACGGTATTACCGCAGTATAATCTGAAGCTGCTGATTTATTTGCAAAACAACGCCACATGGGCATTGCTGCAGCATCGTATTGCGTCATTGGCGGCATACCTAAAATTAATTCAATGGTGCGCAAAACAGATGATGTTGAATACATGCTGTGATCTACAAAATTTCTTTTTACAAATCCACCTGCAACATAGGCAGGGCTTCGGTGCGCATCTACATGGTCTGCACCGTTTTGGGCATCATCCTCCAAAATAAAAACTGCTGATTCATTCCAGATAGATGATTTTCTAAGGTATTCAATAAACATTCCAACAGCCAGATCATTATCTGCAACATGTGCATTGGGTGATGGCCGTCCTTTTCTTAATCCTTCGGTATGGTCATTACCAAAGCGTACGGTACTTAATTGTGGTACTGCATTAATAGCCAGTAGAGAATCGAAATCTCTTTTCCATTGGGCAAATCTTATGGTATCTTTTACACTCATATTAAAGCCAGTATAATAATTACACATATTGTTTTTAAGTGAGGGAATATTAGCCTTCCCTTCATCCGCAAATTCTCCATAAGTTCTATAACTAACATTGTTTCTCTTGCAATTATCCCATATAAAACCATCCTTATTATTCGCAACGGAACGGTTACCTTCAGCATCATACCTGCCACCTCTACCACCGTAATTTGTAGGCCATGTTTTTTCTAAATAATCAGTTGAATAGGCACCCATACTCCAGTTATGACCATCTGCACTTACTTCTGCATCTACATAAAAATTATCTAGCAGTACAAAATCATTTACCAGATTATGCTGGTTGGGAGTAACATTTTTACCAAACAAAACCAAGCTTGAATCACCATTGCCCTTTGGCATATCGCCGAGCATCTGGTCATAGGTTCTGTTTTCTTTAATAATATAAAACACATATTTTATTGGTGATTTTTCACCAACTTTTTTTGGTATAGGGTTTCCCTCAAGCCCATCTGCATTTAATTCTTTTGCTTTTGTGTAAGGAGTATTTGCATAAACAGCTTTTGAAAAAATGGCCAACTGCTTATCCGAAGGTGTAGAAATAATACTGAGGGTTCCTTTAAATAATCCTGCTATATATTGAACGCCCATAGGCTTTGAAGTATCGCCTTGCTGATAAATTACAGTTTCCCTGCTACGATATGGATTTGGTCCGTATGGATTTGCCTGTGATGAAAATCCTTTCCCGTTTGTAACAAATATTTTATTGCCGATAACTTTTACATTTGTTGGATACCATCCTACCGGTATAAAACCTTTGGCTTTACTGGCACCAATTTTACTTACATCAAAAACAGATAAGCAGTTGTTATCGGCATTGGCAATGTAAAGCGTTTGATCATCTGCACTTAGTGCCAAACCATTTGTGGTACTGCCGCTTGGCGCATTTGGATACAGTGCTGAATTAAGGGTTTCTATTACTTTGTTTGTTGAAAGGTCTATTATAGAAACGCTGTTATCGTTCGCATTTGCTACAAATAAATGTGTATTTCTTTTATTGATAATTATTTCATTGGGGTTATCACCAACAGCGACTGAAGCTGAAATGCGCAGCAATTTTGTATCAAACAAAATTATTTTATCAGCACCCCAGCAACTGATGTACAATGTTTTTTTATCTTTTGAAAGCAGACAGCTGTATGCTTCTCCATCGAGTTTTATTTTTTGTAAAACCTGTTTTGTTTTTAAATCAACAAGGTAAAGAGAATTGTTTTCTTTGGTAACAACATACATTCTTTGTGCAGCATCATCTATCTCAATACCTGCTGGCGAAATCAGGTCTTTCATTTTTTTGCCAAGCAAAAAACTGTCAGCAAGTATCAGTTTATTTTGGATGATGTTGTACTGCAAAATCCAGTTGTCGTTTCCTCCACTTGCATACAACTTTTTTTCATCTTCAGAGAACTTTAACCCATACCATGATTTTGCAATTATCACTTCATCCAGTTGCTTATCTGTTACCGCATTTATTAGCTGTATGGTTTGTGTACTTTGGCCGTTATTTGTTATGGCTATGAGCTTACCTGACTTGCTTACAACCATGTTGAGCGGCAGATCTCCAAGAGGCAAACTTTTACCCGCAGGAGAAAGACTCCACCCATTAGGAAGCGTTATTTTTTTGGAACTTAGTTGTTGGAGGGTTTGGCTGAATACAGCAAACGACAACAACAGAACTGGAAAGAAAAAGAGTTTTTTCATACATAAATTTAGGCAGAGCAATTTACAATGAAGTGGGTAAAAACTATAATTGTAATTTACATTTTCTTTGATATTTAATATTGATGTATAACAACAGGTAAATAAATATTAAAAGTTGATCCTTCATTTGGTTTACTGTCAGCAGTAATAATCCCGTTATGGTTTTGCACAATTTTTTTTACTATAGCAAGTCCAATCCCGGTACCGGGATAATCTTCTTTTATGTGCAGCCTTTGAAAAACTTCAAAAATTTTGTCCCTGTATTTCGGATTAAATCCTATACCGTTATCCTTTACGGCTATACGGCAGTATGGTTTATTTTTAAGCAGTTTAGCAGTTGTAAGTTTTGCTATTTCAGCTGTAAATTCAGATGAGTTGGCGGTAGTATCAGTTATTGTAATATGTGGGGCTACATTAGCTTTGGCAAATTTAACTGCGTTGGTTATAAGGTTGTTAAATACCTGTCTTAGTTGAAACGGAATTATCATTACATCACATAACGGATCTAATTCAATCACAGCTTTTCTCTCCGCAATAAGTTCCGACAGTTCTTCCATTACTTCAGTTGCAATGATGGTAAGATCTGTAGATACAAAATTTCTGTCAGCAACGTTTGCACGGGAATATGCCAGCAAATCTTCTATTAACGTTTGCATGCGTTTGGCAGAAACCTGTATTCTGCTAAAATAATCTTTCCCTTTCGGTGTCAATAAATTTGCCTCTTTCCCTGTAATAAGCGATGCAAATGTTTGAATTTTACGCAGCGGTTCTTGCAAATCGTGGCTGGAGATATAATTAAAGGACTGCAATTCTTTATTTGCATCACTTAGCTGTTCTGACCGTTTTTGTTTTTCTTCATTTTGAAATTTAAGTAGAGCATTTGCAGCACTTAATTCAAGCGTACGTTGAGCAACTTTTTCTTCAAGTTCTTTTGAGTGTTGTTGTTCCGTTTCAATATTTTTATTTCTTGCCAAAACTTGATCCGTTACTTCATACCCAAATACCAAAATGGCATTTATAACTTTCTCCACATCATATATTGGCTGGTAACTAAAATTAAAATAATTTAATTGTGGCACCAACCCTTCGTCACGTGCCAATGTGATAGGTATATCTATACCTACAAAAGGTTCACCCGTTTTATAAACATTATCTAAAATGGTATCAAACCCCTGCCCTTCTAATTCGGGCAAGGCAATCATCATAGGTTTACCTTGTATTTTTCGTTTACCAAATAGCGACTGATAGCGCTTGTTCACTAAATCATACACGTGGTCAGGTCCGGTTAATGTACAAATAAATGCAGGTGCTGTTAATAAAAGTTCTTGCACCATTGTTGCCTGCGCTTCCATTTTTTTTCTGGCAACCACAACATCAGTTATATCGTTTGTTATACAAATTATACCCGTAATGGTGGCATCTTCATCAAACATTGGCTGGTAAACCAGGTTATAAAAGCTTTTTTCTTCATTACTTGATGTAGCACTTGTATACTCCACTTCTTTTAAATGATAAGGAATACCTGACTTTAAAACTTTGTGCAATATTGGCTCAGCAGTACTTTGGGTTTCCGGCATTGTTTCAAAAAGATTTTTACCAACAAAATCTTTTTCGTTCATTCCTATAATTTGCAAAAAGGCTTCATTTGCCATCTCTACGTGAAAATATATGCCCTTAAAAATGCTTACGCCCACTGAAACCTGTAACAATATATTTTTAAACCTTCCCAAAAATTGATCATCTTTTAGCCTGTATTTTTTTTGCTCTGTAACATCTTCAATAGCCAATAAAATAAATTTTTCAGCACCTGCCTCGCTCATTACCTCTCTGGCATTTAACAGCAATATTTTTTTACCAACCAACGGAAAATTATGTACAACTTCAAAATCTGTAAAAGTTTTATTTTCTTCTACAATACCATTTAACAAGGTTCGCAATGCCGGAATATTCCAGTGTTTATTTGCTAGGTCGTAAATTAAAATACCTTCCGTATCCTTTTTTGGAATATGAAAAGTGCTGTAAAAAGATTTATTTGCACTGCTTATCCTAAGGTTTTTATCAAGCACCAAAATAGGTTCTCTAATGGTTGCTACAATAGATTCTGCATAACGCCTTGCAGTGGTTATTTGTTCGTTAAGAAAAATTAACTCCTGGTTAACAACGGTAAGTTCTTCATTGGAGCTTTGCAGTTCTTCTTTACTGGTTTCCAGCTCTTCGTTTAAACTTTGTAACTCTTCGCTGCCGCTAAGCAACTCTTCATTGGCACTTTGCAACTCTTCATTGGCAGCTTCCTGGTCTTCGGTAATGCTGCGCATATCCTCCCTTGTCTGCGCAAGTTCCCTTTCAAGTTGTTTTATGTAAAGGTCTTTTTCTTCGTTTAACAAGGTAGGCTCAGTAACACCATCTGACTTAGAAGGGCTTGAAATATGTAGAGTTTTATTATCGTGAAAAAGTATTAGATAATGTGGCTCTACCATATTTGGAATAGGCATTGCTTCAATATCTACAAATCGTTTTACATTATCTATATTTAAAACAATATTTTCTTTTAATACAGCTGCTTTTAATTTTTTTGCTTTGTGCAAAATATTGCGGAGTTCAAAGGCCAAACCGCTGCGTGCCATTTTTAATAAGTTGTGGCTTGGCTTACCGGCTGCCTGCTCCAGGTATAGATTTGTGTTGCCCCTAAAATGTACAATATCCATTGCCTCATTTACCACAACTCCTGCAGGTGTATATTTTCCGAGAATTATTTCATCAGCCGTTTTTTGAAAATCAGTTTGCATGGGTTCACTTTTAAAATAGGTAGGTATACTCTGTACTCTTTTTTCGCTACGTGGGCTGGCAACGTGCACAAATTTTGATGGACCATCTTTTTTTACAAATAATTTATCATTTTTTACTTTTGATAAAAAAAGATCAGGCATACTGTTGATTGTTTCTGATTTACCTAACAATAAATAACCGTGAGGATTTAATGCATAATGAAAGGTTGAGAATGCTTTTTTCTGAAGATACTGCTCCATGTAAATAAGTACATTTCTACAGCTTACAAAATCAATTTTGCTGAAGGGTGGATCTTTTAAAAAGTTGTGTACAGCAAATACACACATATCCCGAAGCTCTTTATTGATGCGAAAACCAACTTCGGTTTTAGTAAAGAATTCCTTTACTCTTTCATCACTCACTTTATTTATTTCCGCTTTTGTGTATGTGCCCGTTCGTGCTTTTGAAATAGCAGGCACACTTATATCAGTTGCAAAAATCTGTACTCTTTCGTGGCTGTTTCCCAAAAATTCTTTTAGGCAAATAGCAATGGAATATGCCTCTTCACCCGTGCTGCAGCCTGCAACCCACACCCTTATGGGAGTATTTTTATCTTTATTCTTTAAAATGAGCGGAAAAACAGTTTCAAATAAATCATCAAAAACTTTTGCCTCTCTAAAAAACGATGTTACTGGTATCAGCAAATCCTGATATAACGCATCCTGTTCAGGAATATGCTTTTTGGCATAGGTAAGATATTGTTCAATATTTTCCTTTTTGTTTATTGCCATTCTGCGCAATATTCTTCTTCTTACAGTTGTTTGTTTGTAGTGAGTAAAATCTGTTCCTTTTCTTAAACGCAGCAGGGTTAAAATCTGATTATAAATATCTTCCTGCTGCTTGGGTAAATTATCAAAATCTTTTTCATCAAGATTTATTTTTGCTACCAGTTCTCCTAATTTTTGGGGGATTTCTTCCGGTGGTAATATAAAATCTACCACGCCGGCATACACAGCACTCTGTGGCATTCCATCATACTCTGCAGATAAATCCTGTGCAATGGTTATACCACCATTGTCTTTAATGGCTTTTAAACCAAGTGTGCCGTCAGATGCGGTACCAGATAACACAACTCCAATTGCATGGCTCTGGTGAATTTCTGCCAGAGAGGTAAAAAATAAATCGATTGGTAAATTAAGTTTGTTTTTAGTTTTCTCAGGCCTTGGGCTTAACTCCAGCTTACCGTCATTTGCAATCAGCATCTTATTGCTGGGAATAATATAAATATGATTTGGTAAAACAGTAACATTATCTGCTATTTCCGCTACGGGAATTTTAGTAACTTTTTGTAAAATTTCTGTAAGAAAACTTTCGTGACCCGGGTGAAGATGCTGCACCAGAACGTAAGCCATTCCTGAATTTTCAGGTATGGCCGCTAATAATTTTTTAAACGCAACCAGCCCACCGGCTGATGCGCCTATACCTACTACCGGGAAATTGTTGGCAGATTTTATTAATTCTTTATCGGGGCTGTTATCGTTTTCTTTTGCATTCATAATGCATTAATTTCAGCAGTAATTACAAATTTTTCTATGGAAGGTTGCCTGTAATTACCAGCAGCAATTAAATTAATAACCAAGGACATTAATTTTTTTAAATGCGCAAATAAACTTGGCTTTTTAATATAAAAGAAAGCGCCGTTTTCGTGAAGCAATTTTATAATATTTTCGTCAAGAGATGTTGAAATGATGATAACAGGAATCATTTTATAACGCTCACATTGCCTTATTTCTACCAGGCATTCAAAGCCATTTTTACATGGCATGTTCATATCTAAGAAAATAATATCAGGCAAATTTTCGTTATTCTCTAAGAAATTCATCAGTTGCTCACCGTCAAAAACAGTTTTTAATTTAAAAGGCATTTTTAATTCTTCAAGCGCATTGGCAAAAAACATACAATCATCAGTATCATCATCTGCCAGTAAAATGTATTTTTCACCTACCAAATCATCAGCCGTAAGGGTATGTACATTTTTATTCATGAATATTTTTTATTTTTGGACGGCTCTTGTCCTATAAAAAATGAATTGCTGTTAAAAGAAATAGTGCTATTGTACAAGATAGTCTTATTATACCTTAATACTTAACAAACCAAACGCATTTAATTTGGATGTTAAAAAATAAGTCTTGCTATGTATCTGTGTGTTTTAAAATAAAATAAACTGTATCAGTTAGTTAATAAACAGCTTTATTTGTTCTGTAACTTCTTTGGCTCTGTTTACAATCATTAAATGCGCACCGCCATTAATTGTAGCATGGCATGTTACATATTTATACGGGAGTATTCTGTCTTCATTGCCATGAATATGAAATAGATTTTTAGGCACAACGGTATTTTGCCAGCAAGCTATTTTTTCAACAGCCCATTTTAAAAATACCGGTTCGGTATCGTGCAAAATAGCAGAAAGCATTTTTTTATCTTCAACAGTTCTGTTGCTGAAAAACCAGTTAGTAAAAACGTTTATATTAATTAAGGTTTTTGAAGGAATTATTTTAGGGAGTTTAAGTTTGCCCGCAAGCCTAAAATAAAATGGAATTTCATTTTTGCTTTTTGCTGATGATATTAAAACGATTTTTTCTGTAGCAATATGTTTGGCGACTTCTACCGCCATCATTCCACCAAAAGAAAGGCCAATTAAAACCGGAAGCGGCTTTGTTATTTGTAAGGTTAACCGCAGCGCATAACTTTCAATACTTTCATTTTTTTGGGGAGTTATCCATTTTATAAAATGAACATCATAACTGCTAAAATCAATTTTATGAAAAATCCGTTCATCTGCACCCAGCCCACTAAAAACATACACTGTTTTCATTCAAAAATTTTTCAGTAAGGTTATTCACTCTGCATATTTTTATTGTAGGCTTTTAAAAATATAGCACCAAGGTTTTTGTAAGGGGGTATATAATCATCCCAGCTGTCTCTTACACTTTTGCTTGGGTCTTTAGAAAAAATTCCTGTAAGACTTTGCCACATTTTAGGCCAGGATAAATTATTGTTGGCAGTAAACACCTGGTTTATATAAGTTAGTATCGGCCGGTTAATATCTCCTGTTCCAATTTCTTTTGTAGATATAATATGTGCCTCCGGGTTTATTTCCAAAATTTCATTTAAGTTTTGGTAACCGCCACATGATCCCAACACTACAATCTTTGCATCACCCGGCATTCTGCTTATAGTACGATCCAGCCAGTAACTATGGCCACGATGCACTATTACTGTAGGTTTAAGGCTTTGTTCTTGTAAATATTTCGCAAGGTGTATCTGCGCTGTATCATCTAAATTGGCATCATTATCCAGCGGTTTATTTGCAAAAACCATTACATTTCCTTTCAACGAAACTGCCTCCATCCATTCTTTCTTTTCAGTTACTTTCCATTCTTTGTTTGAAAAGGAATTTCTAAAGGATGGATAAAATAATTTACCGTCTTTATCTCCATAAAAAAAAACCTGCTCTACAAGGTTGCCTTTTCCATCCCTTATATATTTATCTTCAACTTCATAAATAGGCGGTATCCCAATTTGTGTAGAAATATCAATCTTGTTATCATTTAAAGAAAGAAAAATGGTTTTTAATAACCCATAAATAACTTTTGCTTTTGCATTTTTTGTTACAATAGCTTTATACTCATTATCGGTTACATTTTGCAGTATGGCCTGTTGTAAATTATTGTTAGAAACACTGCTGTAAGAATCTGCAACATCTACTGCGCCTTCCAGGTTGTTATCCAGCTGCGATACAAAAGCTTTCATCAGCTGCTCCGATCTTTCAGGCGGCATTGTTTTTAAAAAAGTATCCAGCTGATTGTAATTGGCAGCCATTTTTATAAACTTTCTAAACTGGTTAAAATTTACAGCAAGTAAAAGGGAATCGCCCTTTGGCTTTGGCCCCAACAACTGCAGAAGCCTTTCAAAACTGTGCTTGTAACTGCTGGTATAAATATCGTTTTCACCCATCACCATCATGTAATAAAGTTCCGCCGGGGAAAGGGGTTGTATGGCTCGCATTCTTACAGCAAGGTTATTTTCTTCGTGTAGGTTATTTATGGGAATTATAAAATGCTGCAGCGCTTTTGTATGTAACGTTTTTAAAAGCCCGTTTGCACCGTAATAGGCAATAGCAGTGTCGTAAAAAGGCTTCGCCATTCGTTTTGAATAAGCCGTTGCAGTTTTTACCAGCAGTTTAAAATATCCCACACTGTCATATCCTTTATCGCCATCTCCCACAAATTTTTTAATGCTGTCTATGCTTTGCCTTTCAGAAAGCAGATCATCCAAAAAAGGAAAGTAAAAAAGTGCATTGTCTGTTTTGCTAAGTGCTGCAACCTGCACTACCATTCTGTCTGTGTTACGCCGTATTAATTTCCCCACAGTGCTGCCATCAGATTGGGCGTAGTTATAAAACTGCACCGGGTTTAATTTACATGCAACCACCACAAGGCTGTCAGCAAAGGTTTCTTTTGCAAATGGTGCAATTGTTTCTAATATTTTGTCAGTATGAAGGCTTACATATTTTAGATATATTATAGCTTCAGCAGCATTTCTGTCATTTTCTTCTACAAATATTCTCGTATTTAATTTAGCTACCATGTATGACGAAGCCTGTAAAAATGGTAAAATAGATTCGCCGGAAACTTTTGCTTTAAGCATTTTTTCAAATGTGTTAAGCAATGCAGGTAGTTCAGTAATTTTTATTTCATTTAATTTTCTGCTTATTTTAAAATAATTTAATATTTCTGCAATATTTCTTAAATAACGGACCTTATCATTGTTGGTGGGCAATTGCGTATCATTGGTTTCAATCCACTGGCGCATTTCATTGGGTTTGCGGTAAAGCGCATCAGCAAGCTGATTATTAATATTTTCGTCGGCTCCGGCGCTAACCATGCCATCAAATTTACCATCAAGTTTGTCAATGTTTATCTGTTCTCTACGTATATCATCGTGTCTGCTTTTTCGCCCAATAGGGATATTTGTTGTATCCGAAAAGGCAACCGCATCAAATAAAACAAGAAAAAAATAACAGGTAAAAAATATAAACTTCATATGATAATATTCATTTGCAAATATGGTGCATTTTTTATGGTGTATGTTGCCAGGACTGTTATTTTAAATAAACTGTTGCTCTGCCGTTAACAATTTAATAATGTTATAACGTTCATTTAACGCAACTATGGCTTATCAGAAAGTTTACTTTTGCTCAACCTTTAGATTATGAGTACAGTAAAAAAAATTCTTATTGCCGACGATGAGCCGGATATTCTGGAAATTTTATCTTTTAATCTTGAAGCCGAAGGATATGAAATAGTTACCGCCAAAAATGGAAATGAAGCTTTAGATAAAGCGAAGCAGCACATGCCTGATCTTATTATTCTCGACGTGATGATGCCCGGCAAAAATGGTATTGAAGTTTGCAACATACTCCGTTCTCAGCCAATATTTAACCCAACACTAATTATTTTTTTAACAGCAATGGCTGATGAGAGTTCAGAAATTAAAGGGCTTGAAACCGGTGCAGACGATTACATAACCAAACCTGTAAGCCCTAAAGTACTTACGAGTAAAGTAAATGCACTTTTTAGAAGGCTGGCAAATGAAGGAACCGGTACAATAAAAGTGGGCAATTTTGTTATAGACAGAGAAAAGTATTTGGTTTCTTTTGGCGAAACTGAAATTGTACTCGCAAGAAAAGAGTTTGAACTGGTAGCGCTGCTTGCATCAAAACCCGGAAAGGTTTTTTTGAGAAATGAAATATTAAATAGAATATGGGGTACAGATGTTATTGTGGGAGACAGAACGATTGATGTGCACATTAGAAAAATACGGCAAAAGTTGGGTGTTGATTGTATTTCAACAGTAAAAGGTGTGGGGTATAAATTTGAAATGTAATTGGGTGCTGCATGACTGAGGACGACGGACGAATAAATACGAATGACTGAACACAGACGACGAACACTGACCACTAAATTTTGTGATTTGCAAATTACCAACTGTCAACCATCAACTACCAACCTTTCCACCTCTTTTCATATCTTGTGCCTAACGTCTATCATCTAACATCTTGTGTCTAACATCTAACCCATGCTTTCCACCAGGCATTTATCTCCACAACAATTATCGCTTCTCACCGCAGCTATATTATCTATACCCATAAGCATAGCTATTTTAATTTTTGAACCGGTTTGGTGGGTGGCTCCTTTATCGTTTATCATCATCTTTGCCGGCAGTTACTGGTTAATTTTATTTACACTGCAAACATTTATTTACCGAAAAATAAAACTGATTTATAAACTCATTTATCAAACAAAAGCCACCAAAAAAGAAGAGTTTTATTATAAAAATATTTTACCGCAAAAAGGTATTGACGAAGTAAGAGAAGATGTGGAAGCGTGGGCAGAACAGCGAAAAAAAGAAATAGAAACCCTTCAGCAAAACGAAACTTTTAGAAAAGAATTTTTACAAAATCTCAGCCACGAATTAAAGACACCAATTTTTGCCATACAGGGATATGTACACACATTGCTAAACGGTGCATTGCACAACAATGAAGTAAACGAAAAGTTTTTGGCAAATACATCCCGAAACGTTGACAGGCTGGTAAATTTGCTCGATGATCTGGATGAAATTTCAAGCCTGGAAATTGGTGAAATGAAGTTAACCCACCAACCTTTTATTGTGCAGGATCTTATAAAAGAAGTTTTCGATTCGCTGCAACTTCAGGCTGCAGAAAAAAATATAGTTTTCGGTATAAAAAAAGGGTGCGAATTTCCTTTAACCGTATTTGCAGATAAAGAAAAAATAAGACAGGTATTTTTAAATTTTACAGAAAACGGTATAAAATACGGCAAAGAAAACGGTATAATAGAAGCCAGTTTTTACAACGTGGATGGCAATAACGTGTTAATAGAAATAAGCGATAATGGTTATGGAATTTCCGAAGAACACCTCTCCAGAATATTTGAACGTTTTTACAGAACAGATCTTGCACGCAGCCGCAAAGCAGGCGGCAGCGGTCTTGGTCTCGCTATTTGCAAACACATTGTAGAAGCCCACCAACAAACAATTCATGTACGCAGCAAAGTTGATGTTGGCACCAGCTTTGGTTTTACGCTGCCTGCAAAAAAAGAATAATAAAGGGCGATTTTAATTATTGAAAGCAACTCAACATCTCATCAATAAAAACAGCTCTATTAATTTGCTTTGTTTTCCTCAATATTGCTTAAGGGGTGATATTTTGGATAGCGATTGATCTTGCCCCGTTATAATAAATTTATTTGCAACAAACCGCCGATCACCGGTAGTTTTTATTCTCTAAAATCTCAGCTTTAATTCTGTTGTTGATGTCAATTTTTGAACCAACAAAAACAAATATTGTAGTTCCGAATTCTCTTGAATATTTGTTTGTTATAGAACCTCCTATAAATGAAGTTTGAAAAAAAGACGATGTTTCTTTTAGTTCGGTATCTGTATTTCTTAATTCTTTTATTCGGAGTAAGTTTTCATACTTTTTAGTTAAATCAAACCAATCTATATAATCAGCATTAAAAGAAACTGCTTTTATGTTTTGTTGTGTGTAATAATTTATTGCTCCTGCTTGTCCATAATTATCACAAAGAATAAGTGTCTTTTCCCTGCTTGGTAATTTTAAATAAATGCTGTCAACTTTAATTGCTAACTCTTTCCAACCTAACATATCAGCGTAGTCTTGTGGTAATGAATGGTCTTTACCGTCTTCCCAACGGAGTAAACCAAGTTTTTGATAAGATTGTTTGTGGGTTATTATATATTCAGGGCTCTTGTTTGGAAAAAAAATATTATACATAAGGGCGAAAAATAAAATGGGAATAGCAATAAAAACTGGTTGCAAATATTTTTTCCAACCTTGTTTTACTTTGTCTGCGATGAAAACAGACCCAAAAGAAATATAAATTGGATAAAGTCCGATTGCATAATAATCTTTCGCCTTAAAATAAATAAAGACAAATAACGTAAAAAATATTACCAAAAAAATGTCTTAAACTTTTTAAAAGGCAGATAAAATATTAAGGCAAATAAGGCAGATACAATTACAAATAAAGAGCCGATAAAGAAAAATAATTGAGATTTTATAAAGTTTATTCTATTTACATTAACCAACTGGGTATTTGCCAATTCCTTCAAATGATGTATAACCGGAAAGTTATTTTTGTATTGCCAAATAAGATTGGGTAAAATAATGAGAAGTCCAATAATAAGCGAAAAGTAAAATTCTTTTTTTCAAATATTTTACGTTGTTCAGTCAACAAAATAGAAGGTAAAATACCTATCATTAGGAATACTATATTATATTTATTTAGAAAGCCAAAAGCAAAAACAACAGCACCAATAAAAAGCCATTTTGTATTTTCTGTTTTAAAATACCTGATTACAACATAATAAAAAGTTGTCCAACTTAACACATCTAAAGAGTTTGGCTGATATAAAGTGTTTAATCTTATAAGAGAAGAAAATAAAACACAGGTTGCTCCTAAAATTAAGGCAAATAGATTTCCATTTAATACTTCGATAGCCTTCCAAACTATAAAAATTGTCAATGCTCCAAATAATGCGGGAAAAAACTTAATCCAAAAAATAGTATTCCCGAGTAGGTAGATAATATAGGAAATCCAGGAAGAGAAAGGAGGAACAGATTGAAAACCCCAAGCCAAATGGTGGGCTTGGTCAAGATGCAAATATTCGTCTCTTTGTAAGTCGTAGTCAGAACTTATTAAAATGTATTGCAGTAAAAATTTTAGTAAAATAAATCCAAGTAAAATTATAGTCTTTCTTGTCATGCTGCGAGGTCTGATAAATTTCCTGCCGACAAATAGTTGTGAAAAAAAATTTTCAGTTTATACCAAATATAGACTTTGCAAATACTTCAAATACAGGAATTTTTTTATTAAAAGCTGTTATAATATTAAATTTATAATTTATGCCAAAGTTATACAGAAGTTATAGGGAAGTTATAGGGAACTTGATTCGTTGTTAAGCCTTAAATACGCAAGACTTTGCCTATTAAAATCCTTACACCCCTTCAATATGTAGTAATCGGGTAAACAACTCACACAACTCGTTTCGCCACTTCTCCCAGTAATACGACACCGGGGTTTTTGCCGGTCTCAAAACTGCCCGCAATATTATCAATTCCTAAAGCCTTGGCTCCGTTTATTGTAGCCCATCTCAACACAGTAGTAAGGGCAATTGTAGGAAAGTTTTTGCAAACGGTTTTTACCTCTTCAAAAACATTTAGCTGTTTATTACTGGCATAACTGTCAGTACCCAACACAAGGTTGCAATTTTGTTGCAGCATCATTTCTACATCAGGCAAAGTGTTTTCAATATATAAATTGGCGTTGGGACAAAGACAGTAAAAAAGCTGTTCTTTACCGCTATTATTGGCTGCAAAAAGCAGATCATCTTTTTTGGTAAACGTATTGTGCACCAGTATTATTTTTTGCTGCTGTGTAAAATAAGGCAGCCAGCTTTCTAAAGATCGTTTGCCTGTTGGCAAAAACGAACTGATGTCGATACCGAAATTGCTATACAGTTCCAAAAAGCCCCCGCTTTTGTTTACGTACAATTCATTTTCTGCTGCGCACTCCTGGTTGTGTATGCTAATAGTTTTGTTTGCAGAGGCATTGTTAAGCAAACCAAACAATGTGGCAGATACACTGTATGGCGCATGTGGCACCAATGCAATAGTTTGTTCCGGTGCTTTTAATGCTGTTTTAAAAGCATTCATTATTTTAGTAGCCTCATCAAATCTTTTTTGGGCACCTGCTGCTACAAAGCCACTAACTTCTATAAAATTATGCCAGTGCATATTTTTGTTTTGTTTTATAGAAATGGAATCTGTTGTATTGCAGATATCCCCTACTGCAACCGTTCCGCTGTCGTAAAGTTCTCTTGTAGCAGCTTCAATAGCATTGTGCTTTTCTTCAGCGCCTGCAGTACGTTCCTGCATTACAGTCTGCACAAAATTTACTAACCCTGTATGTTGGGGTATTTTGCCTTTTAAATGACTGAGCTCAATATGGCAATGGGCATTTATAAAACCTGGGGATAAAATTCCGTCATAAAATTCAATATTATCCCCTGCTTCCACTTCATCAACAATACTTTCTATAATTCCATTATCCTGTATTATAAGCACTTTGTTTTCACCCCTCAAAGTATAACCGTCAAAAATATTACTACCTTTTAATTTTCTGTATAACATGGTAAAATGATAAAACGTAATTTCGCAGCCGCAATATTAGTACAATCGCTAAATCGCAATTATGTAAAGTTGCACAAAGAATTTTATTCAATTAAAAATTTGATTGTGCAATGCACCGGTATCAAAACTAATTACTCTATACTAAATACTTTCTCATGTTAGAAAAGTTAAATGCCATAAAAGCAAAGTTTGATGATTTAAGTGTGGCGCTTACCAACCCTGAAGTGGTGGGCGACAACAAACGGTATGTGGCACTAAGCAAAGAATACCGCAGTTTGGAAAAAATCATTAATGCACGCAATGCCTACATTAAAACACTTGATGATATTGAGTTTAACAAAGAAGTGCTTAACAGCGATGATGTTGAAATGAGGGATATGGCAAAGATGGAATTACCTAAGTTGGAAGAACTGAAAGAAACACAGGAAAAAGGTTTGCGCAATATGCTTATTCCCAAAGATCCTTACGATGAAAAAAATGCTATCCTGGAAATACGTGCAGGTACAGGTGGGGATGAAGCTTCTCTTTTTAGTGGTGATTTGTTGAGGATGTACCTTAAATATTTTGAAAAAAAAGGATGGAAAGCCACCTTGCTTAGTGAAAGTGAAGGAACCGTTGGCGGTTACAAAGAGGTGCAGGTAGAAGTTACCGGCGATGATGTGTACGGCTTACTAAAATTTGAAAGTGGCGTGCACCGGGTGCAGCGTGTCCCCGATACGGAAGGCAGTGGCCGTGTCCATACAAGTGCAGTAACAATTGCAGTAATGCCCGAGGCTGAAGAAATAGATTTTGAATTGAAGGAAAGTGATGTAAAAATGGAGACTGCCCGCAGTGGTGGTGCCGGTGGTCAAAATGTAAATAAGGTAGAAACAAAAGTTTTTCTTACACATAAACCAACAGGTATTGTAGTTATGTGCCAGACAGATAGATCGCAGCTTGGCAACAAACTTAGGGCAATGGAAATGTTGCGTACAAGACTCTACGACGAGGAAGTTAGAAAGGCTGAGGAAGCAATTTCCCATATGCGCAAAAGTTTGGTTAGTACGGGGGATAGAAGCGCAAAAATAAGAACCTATAATTTTCCACAAGGTAGAGTTACAGATCATAGAATTGGCATGACGGTTTATAATTTGGATGCTGTTTTAAACGGTGAAGTGGGCGAATTTATCGAGGCTTTGCAGTTTGCCGAAAACGCTGAAAAACTTACTGCACAAAGGTAAATTGATAATAACAGATGGTTTTTTAGTTTTCTCGTTTACATGTTTTAAACATTAACAAATTGCAAAAGAGTGTTCACAATTATTTAACAATTAGGATTTATTTTTTGGCACCTCATTTGTACTTTGTCAACTACAACAACGATCAATTTAAATTTCTCATAAGCAGTTAGTTTTGGTAAACAGCCCCCGTTTCTACGGGGGCTTCTTTTTTTACTGATAGTTCCTAAAACATGAAACTGTAATTTCTATTAGATTAAGTTTCATTTTAAAATTTATGTTTACGACTAAAAGATTAAAGCAATATTTTTACCTATCTGATAAAAAATTTATACAAATTTATCATTAAACTTATTTTGAACTGAACTATTTAACTGATAGTTTAAGCAACTTTACAGTCGGTAAAATTATACATGTCGCAAGAAAACCAAATCTTTCAAACAAGCAGTGCTTTTAGGTGGAACAGTATTAAATGGACTACAAGAATTATTCTTGTTATTACCATATTTTTAATAAGTGTGGTAATAGTCGCAGTGGTGCAGGGTACTTCTCCCGCACTTACAATTATTAAAACCAATAACGGATACTTTAAAGATGACAAGGAATCTTCAAAGGCACTCAAACTTTCCATGTCACAAAAGTTCAAAGGCAAGGGGTTTAAAACTTTTTTAGAATCTAAAGACAGAGAAGATTCTATTAATAAAGCAAAAGGAAAAAAACCTGCTGAGCAAAATGAATACATTAGGGCAGCTTTTTACGACCCGGCATGGAATCACGCAGCCTCTTTCAGCGATTTGGAAGCAAATGCCTCCAAGCTAAATACCATTTTCCCGCAATGGTTTTTTATTAATTTAAAAGACAATAGTCAAATAGAGACACGCATAGATTCAGCTGGTCTGGCAATTATGAAGAAAAATAACCTGAAAATTTTACCCATTTTCAGCAATTACAATTCTTCCAAAGCGCCAATTGGGGATTTTGATGGTGCATTGCTCCATGTAATGCTTAATGACAGCATTAAAAGAAATAAATTTATAGATAATCTTAGAGATACGTTATTAAAATACAACCTGCAGGGTATAAACATTGATTTTGAAGAAATAAATGAAACTTCTAATGCGCCGCTAACCGCATTTCAAAAAAGATTATACGAAGTGTTTCATGCTAAAGGCTTAATGGTAACGCAGGATGTAGTTCCCATGAATGAAGATTACGATTTTCTAGAATTAAATAAATACAATGATCATATTATTTTGATGGCTTATGACCAGTACAGCGATGCCCAAAGCGGGCCCGGACCCATATCTGCTCAAAAATGGATTGAAGAAGTTTTAGATGACGCAGCTAAAAAGATAGATAATAAAAAAATAATTTTGGGCGTTGCAGGTTATGGTCGTGACTGGAGTGTAGATAATAATGGAAAAGTTTTAAAAGATGATGAAGGAAAACTCATAGAGCCTGATGCCCTCACCTACTCACAGGCATTGGATATTGCTAAACTTTCCAACGCCACTGTAGACTTTGATAATGATAATTTTAACCTGCATTACGAATATTCTAAGGAGGAAAAAGGCAAAATTGTGCAACATGTTGTATGGTTTACGGGTGCCGTTACTTCATATAACATTATGCGCTTTGCCGATGAATATGGCACTGCAGGTACAGCCTTATGGGTATTGGGCAAAGAGGATCGCAGATTATGGAATTTTTATGGAAGATCGCTAAACAACTCTTCTCTGGCCGTAAAACCTTTTGATTATAATACGCTGTTGCAATTGCCTTTTGATGTGAATCAAAAACCTACACCGGTAGGCGAAGGTGAGTTATTGAGAATTTTATATACACCGCAACCAGGTTTGGTGAAATTAGAAATCGACAACGCTGAGCAGTTAATAACAGAACAAACTTTTGTGCAGCTTCCCTCAGGTTATGTATATGAAAAGTTTGGGGAAGATACAACTGAGATAGGCCCAAACCATAAAATCATTCTTACTTTTGATGACGGACCCAGCCCGGAATGGACACCTAAAATCCTGGATATTCTGGAAAAAGAAAAAGTGCCGGCTACCTTTTTTGTGGTAGGTATTAATGTTGCCAACAATATTCCCATACTCCAAAGAATTTACAAAAATGGTTACGAAATTGGTAATCATACATTTACGCACAGCAACATAGCGAAAATGAGTGTGCAGCGGGCAGATCTCGAGATGAAATCTACCAGGTTGCTTATAGAAGCCATTACCGGCAGAAGTACCATTTTATTTAGAGCCCCTTACAATGCGGATAGTCAGCCCCAGACATTTGAGGAAATAGAACCTATAGCCCGCAGTAAAAAAGATAACTACATAACCGTTGGTGAAAGTATAGATCCACAGGATTGGGATGATTATCATGTAAATGCAGATACCATCTTTAACAGAATTGTAAGGCTTGCAGAAGATGGTAAGGGCAATATTATTTTGCTGCACGATGCCGGTGGCGATACCAGACAAGCCACCATTGATGCTTTACCAAGAATTATTAAATATTTTAAAGATAAAAATTGTGACTTTACAACCGTGGCAGCATTAATGGGTAAAACAAAAAATGATGTTATGCCTGCTGTTCCACAAAACTTAAAACTTCGGTTCGATTATTATTTTAGCATGGTATTATATTGGGGTACACATTTTATTTTTGCACTTTTCCTTGTAGGTATAGCTTTGTCTATGAGTCGCATAGTTATAATGGCAGTGCTCGCATTTAAACAAAAAAGAAAAGAAGCTTTTTTACCTGTTAGCCATGAGCAGCCCGGTGTAAGCATTATTGTACCCGCATATAATGAAGAAATAAATGCAGTAAGAACAGTGGAAAGTCTTTTACAACAGGATTACCCTAACCTACAAATTGTTTTTGTGGATGATGGCAGTAAAGATGCTACTTATAAAAAAGTAAGCGATTTTTTTGCTGCTGTACCAAATGTACAGGTTGTAACAAAAACCAACGGCGGTAAAGCAACTGCTTTAAATTATGGAATTAATTTAGCTGTTAATGATTACGTAGTTTGTATAGATGCAGATACACAGCTTAAACAGGATGCAGTATCACAGTTAATGAAAAAGTTTTATAGTACCGAAGGCGAAAGACCTGTAGGCGCTGTTGCAGGTAATGTAAAAGTGGGCAACGAAATAAACATGATTACAAGGTGGCAAAGTATTGAATACACCACTTCTCAAAACTTTGATCGCTCAGCTTTTGATTACCTGAATTGTATAACAGTAGTGCCTGGTGCTATAGGTGCTTTTAAAAAAACAGCGGTTATAGAAGCCGGCGGTTTCACATCCGATACACTGGCAGAAGACTGCGACCTAACTATGCGCATGCACAAGAAAGGTTACCGTATACGCAATTGCAGGCAGGCTATTTCTTACACAGAAGCACCCGAAACTTTCAGCCAGTTTTTAAAACAAAGGTTTAGGTGGAGCTTTGGCATCATGCAAAGTTTTTGGAAACACAAAGAGGCTTTCCTTAACCCCAAATATAAAAATTTTGGTATGATAGCCTTACCCCATATACTTATCTTCCAGATGATCTTACCTTTTCTTGCGCCTTTGGCAGATATCATTCTGGTTTTAAGTCTTATAGCAGCAGGGCTTGGCATTATTCCTGCAAGCCTTGGGCATATTGTATTGTATTATGTTATTTTTACACTGGTGGATATGGCGGTTTAAAAAGGGGTTCTGTGTTGTATTAGCCACT
>ENA-OFCI01000021-OFCI01000021.1-metagenomes-genome-assembly--contig:-NODE-21-length-99399-cov-4.959253_pt1 | contig 99399 bp, 72 predicted proteins | sample MGYA00153391_OFCI01 | MGnify analysis MGYA00153391
CGCCAAGGCTTGGTCTCATATCTTCGTAAAACTGGATTTTCCAATCAAAAAATGTTGCTTTAAATTTATGTGTATACAATTTATGGAAGTATGGCAGAAACCTGAGCCGCTGGTCTAAACATGCTTTTTGCAATTTACAGTCAAAGGCAAGTCTGTCATACTTTATCATACCGAGCTTCAATAGTACTTAGGCACTTTACTAGATAAATGATGCTGTATAAAACGTGAGATAAAGCGGTTTATGATATTCCATTCTTGTATTATTTTATTCACCTTAAAAGTAAAATTATGCTAAAGTATTCGGTTGGCTTAGACGTATCTTCTGCAGATATTCATGCTTGTTTTTCAGTTATTGATTCACAACAAAAAGTAAAAGTTATTTCCTCAAAAGTGATTAATAACAATACCAAAGGTTTTGAAATATTAGTTACATGGATAGAAAAAAATAGAAAGTTGAAGGAACTCCCACTAGTAATTGGGATGGAGGCTACAGGAATTTATCATGAAGAATGTGCCTATTATTTGCATGATAAAAGCTATGCAGTATCTGTAATATTGCCCAATTATGCAAAGAAATTTTTACAGGCAAGCGGTCTGAAATCAAAGAATGATAAAATTGATGCAAAAGGATTAGCGCAGATGTTTGCAGAAAGGTCTTTTAGATTATGGCAACCCTTGGGTAAATTTTATTACCAGTTGAGAGGCTTAACAAGACAACAGGAATCTCTACAGGAAATAAAGACAGGTATTAAAAATCAGCTGGAATCCGCTAATAGAGGAGCCTTTAAAAATAAAGATGTCATCAAGCAGTTAAATGAAACTATAAAATTTTTAGAAAAGCAAGTGGTTGAAATAGAAAAAAAGATTTTGGCACTTTTAAAATCAAATAACGAAATAAAAAAGCAAGTTGAAAATGTGTTAACCATTAAAGGAGTAGGTATTATGACCCTTGCAATTTTGTTGGCAGAAACTAATGGCTTTTTATTGTTTACCAACACCCGCCAATTAGTTAGTTTTTCCGGTTATGATATTGTAGAAAATCAATCAGGAAGACATAGAGGTAAAACTAAAATTTCTAAAAAAGGAAATGGACATATTAGGAGAGCTTTATTTTTTCCGGCATTTACAGCAGTATCAAATAAATGTAAACCCTTGTTAGATCTATACAATCGAACATTTGAAAATCACAAAATAAAAATGAAAAGTTATGTAGCAGTTCAAAAAAAACTATTGGTATTGGTCTATACATTATGGAAAAAGAATGTAGCATTTACAGAAAATTATTTAATGGAGAATACAAAAGAAGAGGAGCAGGCGTCTGCCTCTCTGGGCAGCTTGGCACAAGCTGAATAAATTAGTGCCAGACAAGCTGGCACTAAACAAGGTAGAATACAATCGAATTATCGCAGTATGTCTCCTCTCTGGAAGTCAAAGATAATTAAAAAGTTTTTTGAGTTTTATTAGGAAATCAACATAGTACCTTTGACCAGCCGATCTATTATAGAAAAATTAATCTTCGTCCTTTTCTCTCCGATGAATTATACAAGTGCCTTCTTTTGGTAGCCGAGACATGTGACCTTTTATTCTTAACTTAACTTAATTCTCAATATGACATGATGCCTTCCGGTGTTTAAAAAAAATCATTCTGAAAACTTAACCTTCAATTATATAAAAGCATCTGTAAACACTAAGCGACACACTAGATTTAATAGAGTTAAACCAAGACAATAAAAAACTACAAAAATAATTTGGTTATCGGTTGGTGTCACCACCAACCGAAATCCATTTATCATATAATCCTCTCCCGTTTGTAACTAAACGCCCTAAATGAATCCAAATAGTGGGTCAATATGCCAAAATCATCTAACCCTGTTGAATAAAAATTTGCACTGATCCATTTGTATTCCTCAGGAGTTTTGGCCAGCATCCACTTTTCTTTTATAGGATTGTTGTGCATGTATTCTAACTTTTGTAAAAAAATCTTTTCATTGGTAATTTGTATTACCAAAGGATTTCTTTTCCAAAATTGATATTTTCGATCTGCTTTATCAGAACAAAAAGACTCCAGATAATTTAAATCATTCTTTGCTAAAAGTTTTTTAAACAAATGAGCTGTATATTTTGCAAAACTTCCTGCAGGACTTTCTTTGCCATTTAATTTTATCATGTTCCAAAGCAAATGAATATGATTTGGCATAATTACAAATCCATAAATTTTTATAAGTTCATTGTCAACTAAATATTTCCAAGAGGTAATGCAAATAGTTTTAAACTCATCATCTTTTAGTAAATGTTTAAAATCGTGAATGGTATCAGTATAAAAATGACATGATGCAATATCCATTTGCCCTTGTCGCTTGTGTTTTATATTCATAACCATAAATTTAATAGATTTGATTGGTGGCGACACCAACCACTAGAAAAAATGCCATTGATAGAAAATATAATTTTTGGCAAAGAAACTCATTAAATATTGAGTTGTTTACTGCGGCTTTATTTCATCAAAAATTAAATTATATACACTACAATCCTGTAAAGGCTAATCTCTGTAACTTACCCGTGGAATATTAATTTTCTTCGACATTATTTTATCAAAAAGGTATAGATCATTTTAGTTTTATCGAACACTATCTGGGATAAATAAAGCATTCACCCGATAGGTCTGCTGGACAAAGAGACCACGCCTTGGCATTCAAGTGTGAAAGCGAGGGCACTCACAAAGTTGCGAGTTGAACACCACAGGCTAAGGTCTGAGCACCAACAAAGGCAGAGAAGTTGAGGATCGCATTGCCTTCTTTTTGTGAATCATTTTCAAACTTATTTGCTTTAACTTTAAAATAAAAAAAATAGGAATATGAAAAATATACTGCCGGTACTTTTACTTTTCGTAGCATTTGCATCATTTGCACAAAAGGATGCTTCCGTTAGTTTTGAAAAGTGGATTAGCCTAAAGAATGTTGGCAGCCCTGTGATATCTCCTGACGGAAAAACGATTGTATACAGTGTTACCAGTACGGATTGGGCTAACAATGCTTATGATACTGAACTCTGGATGTCAAGGGATGGTGCGGCACCGCTACAACTCACAAGAACCAACAAGGCGAGCAGCACTAACGCTGCATTTACGCCTGATGGAAAGTACATCAGCTTCCTAGCTAACAGAGCAGAGAAAACACAGTTGTATATTATCTCCATAATGGGAGGCGAAGCCGTACAGGTTACCAATGATGCAGACGGTATCAGCACATACGGTTGGAGCCCGGATGGAAAAAAAATTGTCTACCGGAAGCCGCAGACCGACAGCAAAGAAGAAAAAAATACTAAAGAACGTTTTGGGGCCTTCGGCGTAGAAGGAGAGGAATACAAACAGAACCATCTTTGGTTACTCAATTTTAGCTACGATTCTGTTTTCCTTGCGGGCCAATTACCATGCTATCCTGATAAAAAAGATTCTGCAAAAAAAAACTTACCAAATGGAGCAGAGTGCTTTTTGTTGCCCATTGCCAAACAACTCACTGAAGGGAATTTTAACGTGGCGGGATTTGCATGGAACCCCGATGGAAATCACATTGCATTTACCCGACAGTCTAACCCGCTTATTCTTTCTGGTAACAGTGCCGATATTGCACTAATAGAAGTGGCTACAAAAAAAGTAACAACTTTGGTGAACAACCCTACCGGCGACGATTTTAATTATTGGAACCCGGATGGAACCGCGTTTGTTTATGAAAGCCAAGTAAACGATTCTGTTACTAATTTTTATAAAAATAACCGACTGTTTATTTATGACCTTAAAACCAAACTCAGCAGCGAGGTTGCAACCAACATTGATGAAAACAAAACGGTGGCGGACTGGAACAAGGCCGGTTTATTTCTTACTGCTTATGAAAAAACAAAACGAAAAATATTCAACGTTGACTTAAAAAGTGGATTGGCGAGCCCGGTTACCCTGGCATTAGACTTGCCCGGCGAAATAGTTTTTAGTAAAAATTCTGATGTCATTGCACTCAGTGGAAGAAACTATGCAGGCCTGGGGGAAATTTATTCGGGAAGCCTTAAGCAACCGCTTAAACAGTTTAGTAACAATACTGCACAGATCAAAGATTGGAACACACCATTAAACGAAGTTATCCAATGGAAAAGTAAAGACGGTGCTACGATTGAAGGGATTTTATTGAAACCAAAAAATTATGATGCTGCAAAAAGATATCCTTTGCTGGTAGTGATTCATGGTGGTCCTACGGGTATCGATCTGCCTGATCCCGTGCCTACTTACGTGTACCCCATCATGCAATGGACCGAGAAAGGCGCATTGGTACTACGGGTGAATTACCGGGGCAGTGCAGGATATGGAGAAAAATTCCGTTCACTAAATGTGACGAACCTGGGTGTTGGAGATATGTGGGATGTGGTAAGCGGGGTAGAATATTTAAACAGCAAAAATATGATTGACACCGCAAGAATGGGTTGTATGGGTTGGAGCCAGGGCGGATATATTTCCGCTTTTCTTACCACCAATACAAACATATTTAAAGCCATTTCTGTTGGAGCTGGTATTTCTAATTGGGTAACCTATTATGTAAGTACAGACATCACACCCTTTACCCAACAGTACCTTGGAGCAACACCCTGGAGCGATATGAATATTTATTTAAAAACTTCGCCTATGACCAATATCAACAAGGCAGCAACACCCACATTGATACAGCATGGTGAATTTGATAGGCGTGTGCCCATCTCCAATGCTTATGAATTGTACCGGGGCTTACAAGACAGGGGCATACCATCAAAGCTGATCGTGTATAAAGGATTCGGGCATGGCATCAACAAACCTAAAGAACGGTTAGCGGCAGTGTGGCATAACTGGCAATGGTTTAACAAATATGTTTTTGGAGAAAAAGAAGAACCCTTACCTGTAGAGTAGTCGATAGTTAAAATTCACCTCCTATCAGAAATGAGGCGTGGCCTTTGTGCAATAGCTTTCTGTGCGGGGCTATAATTATATTCTCAAAGCAAACATCGTTTAAAGTAGCCGCACAGATACCCTTCCGCACTTTGCTATGCTGCATATCTGCCTTGTCCGGACTCTAGCGCAGAAATGAAGCGTGGCCTTTGTGCAATGGCTTTCTGTGCGGCGCTATAATTATATTTCCAAAGCAAAACATCGTTTAATTTAGCCGCACATATACCCGCCGCACTTTGCTATGCTGCATATCTGCCTTGTTTAGGAAGGCCTTTAATCATAATTTTTAAATCTTTTACTCATGCGTTAGCCGATAAATTAAAATGGCCGCCCGTTGAATTAAAATTGGATATTCTTTTAGATTAATTGTTTCACCCGGTGCATGTGCACCTTTACCTGATGAGCCTAAACCATCTATACAATCTACATATTTAGCAATATAAGAAATATCACCTGCGCCTCTTGAACCGGGGTCACCCGCCGCAGTCTTCCCAATACCCATACTTTGAGAAACAGCATCTACAATTGCTAAAATGCGATTGTTACCATCCGATGGTGCCATGCCCGGTATGCCATCACTAAAGCTGATGGTTGCCTTTGAGCCATTTAAATTATTGGCTACAATAGCTTTCATCTTTTCTCTTGCGGTATCCTTTTGTTCTTCGGTTAAAAATCTAAGATCTCCTGTTACAGTAACTGCCGGCGAGATAATATTTGTTTTACCTAAAGCATCACCTTTTGCTTTAGCAACATCATAATGCATTTCTGATCCGCCGAGGAATAGCCCGGGGTTAAAGGTTAAATATTTTTCATTACTTAATTGTAATCTGAAATCATTTAAAATTCTTGCTGCTTCATAAATAGCACCATAACCGGAGTTGCTGCTGAATACTCCCGCCGAATGACCGGTTTTTGCTGTAACATTTAACAGCCAGTTACTTGAACCACGGCGTGCAGTTGCAATAGTATTTAGTCCAACTGCGGTTTCAAAACCTAAAGCCACATCAGATTGTTGGGCACGTTCTATAAAATCTTTACGGCTTACATTTACCGGTGTGCCCGCTTTCTCTTCATCGCCTGTAAAATAAACAGTAACGTCAGCATCCTTCATTAAACCCAAACTATTGAGCGCCTGCAAAGCGGCAATAACTACTACATCACCACCTTTCATATCATTGGCACCTTGCCCCGTTGCAGTTGAGTCATTCAAAATCTTCCATGGATTTGCAGGCATGTCAGGTTCAAAAACGGTATCTAAATGCCCAATGATAAATACTTTCTTGCCCTTCTTTCCTTTTTTATATGCTACCAAATGCCCGGCACGGTGCAGGCTATCAGGCAAACTTATCCATGTTGCCTTTAAACCTGCTTTTTCTAATTCCTTGCCGTAGACAGCTCCTACTTTCTTAACACCTTCAATGTTTAAAGTACCACTGTTTATATCTACAGTTTCCTTTAGCAAATTGGTAGTAGCAGTCATATGCTGGTTAACGAAATCTATAATTTTTTGTTCGGTCGCATTTAAGCCTTGCGCTTTTGTATTAATGTTGATTAATGAAAAACAAATTAAAAAGATGAATTTATTCATGGTATAAATTTTATAAAAGGTAAGTTTTAATTTTCAACCCTTTGCCTCCGTTGTTGCCAATGGTAACAATAAATGATGTGATGCCTACTATGCATTCTCCTACTAACGCAGAAATGAGGCGAGGCCTTTGTGCAAAGGCTTTCTGTGCGGCGCTATAATTATATTTCCAAAGCACAACGTCTTTTAAATTAACCGCACAGATACCCTTCCGCACTTTGCTATGCTGCATATCTCCAGTAGATTAAGAACCACCCCGTCCGCCGCGGACACCCCTCCGAGGGAGGGGAATTGGAACATCAATTCTTCATGGAGTTATTTAAAGAAACAGCATTTATAACTGATGTTTTACACTTATCCCCGCTTCGATAAAAGCTGAAAAAAGATATACCGCCGAAGGGCTGGGGGATAGAAGTGAAAAGCCCACAGTGCAGCGCAGCGGAACGAGGACTTGTAATGAATAGCCCCGACAAATGCTGAACATTGTTCCCACCCTAACAGCCCCAAATCTTTTTCAACCCCCTACTCCACCTTTTAATTCGTGACCCTAAAAATTCATTGGTTAAGTTTCTACCCTTAACTTTATTTCCTAAAATTCCCATCATGAAAACGCTTTCAATTTTTATAATAAGCATCTTATACTTTTTTCCTGCATTTTCTCAACAAACACAAAAACCGGTGCTTCATGGTAAACATTGGATGGCCATTACGGGCAAACCACTGGCTGCCACTGCAGGTAGTATGATTTTTCAGCAGGGCGGCAATGCTGTAGATGCAGCCTGTGCTATGCTTGCTGCTACCTGCACCATGTGGGATGTGTTAAGTTGGGGAGGCGAAACACAGGCACTTATCTATAATCCCAAAACAAAAAAAGTCATTGGCATAAATGCATTGGGTGTAGCACCAACCGGGGCTACTGTTGATTTTTTTAAAAGTAAGGGCTATGATTACCCTCCGGAATATGGACCGTTAGCCGCAACCACACCCGGCACTGTGGGCGGACTTTGCCTGATGCTTGCCAATTATGGACGTATGAGTTTAAAAGAAGTGCTGGCGCCCTGCATGCAATTAGCATCAGGGTATCCCATTGAAGCGCAAACTGCCAACAGTATGGAACGTGGTAAACAAAGAATAAAAGAATGGCCATATAGTAAAAAAATTTTCCTAACGCATTTAGGTGAAAAAAGAGAAGCGCCTGAGGCCGGTGAAATTTTTATTCAGAAAGACTTATTAGAAACACTTACTAAAATGGTGGATGCAGAACAGCAGTTATTGAAAAAAGGTAAGAGCCGCAAAGAAGCCATTATGGCCGCCTACGATCGTTTTTATAAAGGTGATATTGCACAGGAGTTCGTTCGGGGCTGCCAGGAACAGGGAGGCCTCATCACCATGCAGGACCTTGCCAAGTGGAAACCCATAGAAGAAGAACCGATGCAAGTAAATTACAAAGGCATTGATGTTTATAAATTACAACAGTGGACACAAGGGCCCATGTTCCTGCAAAGCCTCAACATACTTGAGAATTTTGATTTAAAAGATATGGGCTATAACAGCACAAAGTATATTCATACACTTTATCAAACCATGAACATGACTTTTGCCGACCGAGATTTTTATTACGGCGATCCTGCTTTTCCACCAGCCGAGCCCATGAAAGGTTTGCTCAGCAAAGAATATGCAAAGCAAAGGGCAGGACAGATCTCAATGAAACGGAATATGCCTGATATTGGCCCGGGGGATCCATATCCATTTGAAGGAAAAAAAAATCCGTTTACTAATCTATTAAAACAAAGAGGCTATACTTTTGATACCACAAAAAACAATCGCCCCGGTTTTATGCCTGCACATGATGTAAGAAATGATGGTGCTGCACGCATCTCGTCAATCGGGAAAGAAGCTGACAGTGCGTACATGGCACGTTTATGGGCAGGTACTACTTCTGTAGAAGCTGCAGATGAAGAAGGCTGGGTGGTTTCTATTACCCCTTCGGGTGGATGGTTGCCTGCAACAATTGCCGGGAATACAGGAGTGGGCATGAGCCAGCGTTTACAGAGTTTTGTATTGGATTCTTCTCTGAATCCTTTCAACGTGATTGAACCCGGCAAACGCCCTAGGGTAACATTAACTCCTACCCTTGCTTTAAAAGATGGTAAACCTTATTTATCGTTTGCAGTGCAGGGGGGTGATACTCAGGACCAGAATTTATTACAGTTCTTTTTAAATGTGGTAGAGTTTGGAATGAATGTGCAGGAAGCCTGCGAAGCAGCAAATTTTAATACCAATCAACTATGGTTATCATTGGGCGGAACAAAAACAGAAGATCGCAAGCCAAGGCCTGGCAATTTATTGTTGCACGAAAATACATCACAGTGGGTAAGGAAGGAATTAAGACAGATGGGTTACACGTTAACTTTTGATGACAGAACCAGCGGTCCGATAAATGCTATCTGGTTTGACTGGGCACATAAAAGTTTCTGGGGTGGAAGTTCCAATCATGGAGAAGATTATGGTATTGGTTGGTAGATAGTGCGCCTTGCTTCGGTTTGTATGTTCACCGCCTGTTAGTGCAGAGATGATCTATTGCGCTGAAATAAAACATGCAATTTGCAGTGGCTTTCTATGCAACTATTAACAGGACACATTGTTTCATTGAAATTTAAAACCACGCTCTCTTAACACTTTTTATAAATACCAAACAGGTGGCAACAACTTAATAAAACTTTTTCTCTCAAACCCATTTATCAATTTTCTTAAAAAAAATTTCATATAATTTTATGTTTACCACAAACTATTGTTATGAAAAAACTATGGCTACATTTTTCATTTGTAACTTTTAGTGCGCAAGTCTTTGCCTTTTCTGTGAGATGAATTATACAAATACCTTCTTTTGATAACTGAGACATGTGACCTTTTATTCCTAACTTTATCCTAGTCTTGATTTGCTATTGTGCCTTATGTTATTTTTAAAAAAAAAGTCTTTCTGAAAATTGAAACTGCAATTTTATAAAAGCATCAGCAAACACTAAAAGACATATCAGATTTAATAGAGTGAAACCAAAACAATAAAAAAATACAAAAAAATTAATGATTACTTTATCCATAATCTTTCAAATTGTAATAGCCCTGGCAATCTTAATTATTTGGGTATTTAGATTTTACAAAGTAGAGATAGAATTTAGAAACTATCACTTAAGCGACTTAACCCGAAATCTTGTTGGCGCAAGCAAAATTTCCCTATCAACCTTATTGGTAGCCGGTATATGGTATCCAGGTTTGGTACTTATTCCCGCACTGCTGATGGCTTTGCTAATGGTAGCAGCGCAGTATTATCATTTTAGAGCAAAACACCCCTGGCTTTATCATGTGCTTTCTTTTTTACTCTTACTGATGTGTCTTTTCATTGCAGCAGTATCAGCTAAATTATTGTAAGACATGACTTTTCTCAATATCATTATTGTTATTTCAAGTGTGTCGTTTTTACTTTATGGGATTTCATATTTCGCAACCACAAACATGAAAATTGAGTTTAAACGATTTGGACTCGAAAAATTTGGCGCACTTACAGCAGTTCTAGAAATATTGGGTGCCCTTGGTCTGCTTATAGGTATAAGCTTGCACACTTTATTACTTATATCATCAGGAGGACTAACTATACTAATGCTTCTGGGTGTCATAGTTAGGATAAAAATGAAAGACAGTCTCCTGATATCAACTCCTGCTACAGTTTATATGCTGCTGAATGGCTGTATATTTTACCTAGCTTTTTAGTGGGTTAATAATTTAGAACATTGATAATTTTTTCACCCTATATTCAGGATTCTTGTACAATCGCAGAGATAATCTCTAGCATGAAAGAGGTGTGGCGATGTGCGGTAGCTTTCTGTACAGCTATTTATAAAACCACCATTTCTTCTCAGCAACGTCTTTGCGATTTCTTGACGTTGCATACCTTAAATAACTTCTTTTTTCTCCCCCATTGTTTTACGAAAAAGGTTAGACCATGTTGGTTTTATAGAATATTATCTGGGATAAATCAGATTTATTTAAAATGGGTCGGCTGGTCAAAAACCAAACTTCGGCGACTCACGGGAGGCAGCGAGGGATTTTTACAAAGGTTGATTAAATATTTTGTTATGACACATCAATTTTTCTCTCCACTAAAAAATGATTTATATTTCCAGAATAAATAACTGCTTCATGATAAAAAAAATTAGCTGCTTCATTCTTTTGCTTTCATTTATTATAGGTGCCACAGCACAAACAAAAAAAGACTCTTCCTTATCAGACCTCAACAATTATTTTAAATCTGTAAAATGGCGCTCCATCGGTCCTTTCCGTGGCGGACGTTCTGTAACTGCTACGGGTGTGGCGGGTAATATCAATACCTATTATATGGGCACAACCGGTGGCGGTTTATGGAAGACGGAAGACATGGGCATTACCTGGAACAATATCTCCGACGGGTTTTTTAAAACAGGTTCTGTGGGTGCCGTGTCAGTTGCAGAAAGTGATGCCAATGTAGTGTTTGTAGGTATGGGTGAACATGCGGTACGTGGTGTAATGACGAGTAGCGGTGATGGTGTTTATAAATCTACAGATGCAGGCAAAAGCTGGAAAAAAAAGGGGCTTGATCTTACACAACATATTGCCCGTGTGGTAATACATCCAAAAAATCCGGATATTGTTTTTATTGCGGCACAGGGTGCTTTGTACAGCAAATCAAAAGAACGGGGTATTTATAAATCAACTGATGGCGGTAATACCTGGAAAAATGTATTGTACGTGGATGACAAAACCGGCTGTGCCGAATTATCAATGGATATGAATAACCCATCCATTTTGTATGCAGCTATGTGGGAGCATGGCCGCCAGCCGTGGAAAGTAACAAGCGGTGGCGCCGGCAGCGGATTGTATAAATCAACAGACGGAGGAGAACACTGGGATAAAATGCAGGAAGGCCTACCAAAAGAAATGGGTAAAATGGCCATAGCTGTTTGCAGGTCTAATTCAGAAAAAGTATATGCTTTAATTGAAAGCGACTGGGATAAAGAAGCAGGAGGATTATATGTTTCTAACAATGCCGGTAAAAGCTGGAGCCAAGTAAGCAGCGATCACCGCATTATTGGAAGGGCGTGGTATTATATAAAATTGTTTACCGACCCGTTAAATGAAAACGTGGTATATGTAATGAATGCCCCTGCCATGCGTTCTATTGACGGTGGAAAAAACTGGGAAGATATTTCGGCAACCCACGGTGATCATCATAACCTCTGGATAAATCCTAATAATTCAAAAAACATGATTATTGCAGATGATGGCGGGGCAGCCATTACATTTAATCAGGGTAAAACATGGAGCTCACAAAACAATATGCCTACGGCACAGTTTTACCGTATAAATGCGGACAATCAGTTTCCATATCACATTTATGGAGGCCAGCAGGATAACAGTTCTGTAAATATTACCAGCAGAGAATTGGGCAGTGCCGGTATCAGCATTACAGGATGGTCTCATTCTGCAGGTGGCGAAAGTGCATTTCTTGCATTTAACCCTGATGATCCACAGTTTGTTTTAGGAGGTAGTTACCAGGGCACTATCGAAGTACTGAATACAAAAGCAAAAGCCAGCACAAACATTATGGCAGCGCCTATTCAATATCTTGGCCGAGATGCAAAAGATATAAAATACCGTTTTAACTGGAATGCCCCCATCATCTGGAGCAGGCATGAACCGAATGTATATTATCATGGCTCACAATATTTATTAAAAACAACAGACATGGGTAAAACATGGTCGGAAGCTTCACCCGATCTTACCCGCAACGAAAAAGAAAAACAGGGACGGCCCGGTGTTCCTTTTACCAACGAAGCTGTAGGTGCAGAAAATTATGGCACACTTGCCTACGTAACTGAATCGCCCTTTGAAAAAGGTGTAATCTACACAGGGAGTGATGATGGTTTGGTTCATATTACAAAAGATGGTGGCGCTCACTGGCAGAATATTACTCCGGCAGGTTTGCAGGAATGTTTGATTAATGCTATTGAAATTTCACCGTTTGATAAAGCCACGGCATACATAGCCACTACCCGCTATAAATTTAATGATCATACACCGGGGCTGTATAAAACCACCGACTATGGTAAAACATGGAGTAAAATAAACAATGGTATTCCTGCCAATGCTTTTACCCGTGTGGTAAGAGAAGATGATCAGCGAAAAAATTTGTTGTTTGCAGGCACAGAACTGGGTATTTATATTTCATGGAATGGAGGAAAAGACTGGGTACCTTTTCAATTAAATTTTCCTGTTACTCCGGTTACAGATTTAAAAATTCATCAGGGTAATTTAATTGCTTCAACATCAGGACGTGCGTTTTGGATACTGGATGATTTGAGTTTGATTCGTCAGTATAAAAAAGATACCTCCAATATTATAATGTTTGAACCATCGCCCTCTTACCTTGTAAATGGCAGCAGCGAATTAGACGAAAACAAACCTGATTTTGACGGTACCAATAAATACCGTGGTGTTAATCCTTCAACAGGAGTAGTAATGTATTATCAACTGCCTACACTAAAGGATTCATCAGCAATTTTAATGATTGAAATAAAGGATGCCGCCGGAAACCTGGTTCACAGCTTTAGCTCAAAAGCTGACAGTACGTATAAAAAATATGATGGCGCTCCACCGAAGGAACCCGTATTAACCAAAGAAAAAGGACTGAACCGTTTTGTGTGGAATATGCGCCACGCCACCATTCCCGGCATACCAAATGTGTACATAGAAAGCAGCTTCCGTGGTCATAAAGCCATACCTGGTACTTATACCATTACATTAAAAGCAGGCGAACAGCAAGCCAGCACCAAGGCAATTATTTTAGCCAATCCATTATATTCTACCACGCCGGCTTCATATACCGCTTACAACAGCACCGTGAGTGCTATGGAAGCAGACGTTACCATCATACATAAAATGATCAACACAATGGATGCAAAAAGAAGCCAACTGGAACAGATGCTGACCACACTTTTACCAACTGAAAAATATACAGCCATTAAAACACAGGGAGCCGCTTTGGTAAAACGCATGAAAGCCTGGGATGAAGATATGATTCAGCGGAAGTCAACAGCTTACGATGATGTAGAAAATTTTCCCAATAAATTTTCTGCAAATTATATGTTTCTGCTGAACCAATCAGAGAGTGAAATTCCGGAAATCAATCAGCCTGCACTCGATCTTTTAAAAGAGTTAAATGCACAATGGACAATATTAAAAAACAGGGGAACCGATTTACTCAGTAAAGATATTCCTGCTTTTAATCAAACGCTTTGGCAGGCTGGCGTAGGTGCGATATGGAAGAATTGAGAAGCGTTTTTATGACGGTGGTGCATTTTAAAATATTCCTAAGACTAAATAGTCAGAGCCTGGTTGTGTGTCTCACTCAATGTTCGGTAAAATTTTCTCCGAAATTTTAAACATAAAAATTATACACTGCAATACCAAGTCTTAATATCCGTAGAGTTGAGCAAAGCGTCTTTACGGATATTTTTATTAATGTGGAGTATTTGCTCATTAATAAAACAATTAATTTTTAATTTAAATGCTATAGTAATATTCGAGTTAAAGTCAAGTTACCGTCAACTTATAGTCAATTTACAGTCTTGTGTATCCTTATATCACATACTTCAACTGCATGAAAACTCTTATTTACACTTGTGAGAGCTACTACTCAACATCAGTCTGCATTTAATGGATGTTTATACAAAAAACAGCAGCAGAGTTCCCATACTGCAAATGGTCCTATACAAGGCTTACCAAACAACTTATCTTTACTATCCATTCAAACAATCAATTTTTTTATAAATGAAGACAGTATTTTTCCTTTTAGCAAGTTTTTTATTCACCTTTAATATTTTTTCTCAAACGCCCATAAACCCCGCCAATATTGATATTGTAAGAGATAGTTTTGGTGTACCACATATTTTTGCCAAGACAGACCCCGAAGTAGCTTACGGGCTTGCATGGGCAGAATCAGAAGATGAATTTGCGAGCATGCAGCAATTACTCCTTCCGGTAAAAGGTTTAATGGGCAAAGTTTTAGGCAAGCAGGGCGCCGCCGGCGATTATGCGTTTGCTCTGTTTCGCTGTAAAGAAATTACAGAAGAAAAATGGAGTACTTTATCTCCGGCATTTATAAAATATATTACAGCATATGTGCAGGCGCTTAACCTTTATGCTGCTACACACAAAAGCGAGGTACTCAATAAAAATTTATTCCCCATAACACTCAAAGAATTTGTTTCCTCCTCCGTATTTGCGCTTACTATTTTTAACGGAGCCGATGGACCTTTACAGAGAATATTTAATAATACTGAACCCTATGCTCCGGAGTTGAATAAAAAAGGCAGTAACTCAGCTGCTGTATTAAATACAAAAACAACTACCGGCGAATCTTTTTTATTAATAAATGCACACCAGCCAAATACCGGTCCGCAGGCGTTTTACGAAGCGCACATTTGCAGTGAAGAAGGCTTAAATGTATTAGGAGGTTTGCTTGCAGGTGCACCCTGTATTTTGCATGGCGTAAATGAAAACTTAGGTTGGGCGCATACAGTAAATTATTGCGACAGGTTGGATGAATTCCAACTCCAGATGAATCCTGATAATGCTATGCAGTATATGTTTGATGGGCAGTGGACCAACCTTGAAGTAAAAACAATCAAGCTCTCCATAAAAGGAATTCCAGTAAAAATAAAACGGAAAGTTTACTGGAGTAAGTATGGAGCAACCATGAAAAACAAAACCGGATTTTATTCAATAAGGCTGGGTGCAAATATGAAAATTGGTGTATTAGACCAGTGGTACCAAATGGATAAAGCAAAGAATTACACAGAATTTTATGCGGCATTAAACAAACAGGAATTGAGCATGTTTAATATTATGTATGCAGATAAACATGATACTATTTTCTACATCAACAATGCTTTAATGCCTGTTAGAAACTCAGGTTATAACTGGCTAAAAACAGTACCCGGAAATACAAGTAATACATTATGGACAAATTTTAGAAACATAAAAGAGCTGCCGCAATATATAAATCCCACCTGTGGATTTTTATTTAATACAAACCACTCTTCCTTTTTAGCGACAGCCGCAGCTGATAATTTAAAAGCATCATCATTTGCAAAACAGGATGGTTGGGAAACCTACAACTTAAACAGAAGCGTACGTTTTATAGAACTGTTTCCTCAAACTGAAAAGTTAAGTTACGAGCAATTTAAAGCCATAAAGTTTGATAAGCAATTGCCTGCTGTATTACAATACAATAACAATATTGACAGCATGTTTTTATTGAATGAAAATGAATATCCGCAAAGTGCATCCATTATTTCTACATTCAAGAAATGGGATAAAAAAGGAAATGCAGAAAGCAAAGGCGCAGCAATATTTTTATTATCGTACGAGTATTTAAAAAAGAAATTAAAGGGGCAGAACCCTAGAAAAATTACCAAAGCTGAAGCCATTGAAACTTTTGATTATGTAAAAAATTACCTGCAAACAAATTTTGCTAAAACTGATATTATGCTTGGCGATTTACAAAAATTGGTAAGAGGAAAAAAAGAATGGCCGTTGGGAGGTTTCCCAGATGTATTGTCGCCACAATGGACTGCACCAATGAAAGATGGCAGGCTAAAATCTATAGGTGGCGATGGTTTAATAATGTTTGTACGTTTTGCAAAAGATGGCTTGCCCAAAATAGAAACCATCAATATGTACGGAGCAAGCAGCCACCCCGAAAGCAAACATTTTGATGACCAGGTAGAAATGTATTTACAACAAAAAACAAAATCGATGACGCTGGATAAAAAGGAAATTTATAAAAATGCTGAAAGCGTTTATCACCCACAGTAAATAGTATTCATCCATAAAAATATATGATTTTACATTTTTTTGTAAGTAAAAGTGTAATCTCTGCTTCATAGCAAATTATCTTATTAGTTTACTTGCCATTATCTTCAATTGGTGAATATTTATTTACTACCTAATAAAAGGTAAATAGATATTCGAATGTTCACGGGCTGATAAAACGGAAATCCTTTTTGCTGCATTTGAGCAGAAAGATTGTAACGTAGAGCCGCCGCAAATGTTATACAAAGTTTATTTAGTACACAGTTGCAAGCAATTTTTATAAATTTGGACAAATAATTGCCTACAACGTAACACTGTTATAAAATAGGTACAACCCTCAATTTTCTATAATATTGCAAGTCAAAAAAATAAATAAATAATCTAATCATAAACTTATGTGCGGAATTGTAGGATACACAGGCCCACGAGAGGCATACCCGATAATTTTAAAGGGGCTTAAAAGACTGGAATACAGAGGTTACGACAGCAGCGGTGTGGCTTTACTGCACGATGGCAAACTGAATGTTTATAAAAAAAAGGGTAAAGTTGCAGAGCTGGAAGAAAGCCTGGTAGGCAAAAATCTTCAAGCAAATATTGGAATTGGGCACACACGCTGGGCAACACACGGCGAGCCAAGCGATAGAAATTCTCACCCGCACACATCTGCAAGTGGAAGGCTTAGCATGATACATAATGGTATTATTGAAAACTATGCCCCGCTTAAAAAAGAATTAATAAGTAAGGGTTACAGTTTTACGAGTGATACAGATACAGAAGTACTATTAAATTTTATTGAAGACATACAGATTAACAATGACTGTTCTTTAGAAGAGGCTGTACGCATTGCCTTGAAAAGAATTACGGGCGCGTACTGTATTTTGTTGCTTGATGAGGAGGACCCCGAAACGATTATTGCAGCTCGCAAAGGAAGTCCGCTCGTAATTGGTATCGGCAAAGGGGAACATTTTTTAGCAAGCGATGCATCGCCGATTATTGAATATACCAAAGAGGTTGTTTATGTAAACGATTATGAACTTGCCATTGTGCGACCAAATGAACTGATCTTAAAAAATTTAGGCAATGAAAAAATAACGCCCTTCATAACCAAACTGGATATGGAAATGGCTGCAATTGAAAAAGGTGGTTACGATCATTTTATGCTCAAAGAAATTTACGAGCAGCCAAGTACAATACAGGATTGTTTGCGTGGGCGTTTAAATATTGAATCAGGCACAATTACCATGGCAGGTATTGACGACCATATAGAGCAGATAAAAAATGCCGAAAGAATTATGATTGTTGCCTGCGGAACGAGCTGGCACGCAGGTTTGGTGGCAGAGTACATAATTGAAGAGCTATGCAGAATACCTGTGGAAGTTGAATACGCTTCGGAGTTTAGATATAGAAATCCGATTGTAAATAAAGGCGATGTAATTATTGCTATTTCGCAAAGTGGCGAAACAGCAGATACATTGGTAGCACTGGAAAAAGCAAAAGAAAACGGTGCATTTATTTTTGGTGTTGTAAATGCTGTTGGCTCATCTATCGCACGCATATCTCACGCTGGCGCTTACACTCATGCAGGCCACGAAATTGGCGTTGCTTCTACAAAAGCATTTACCGGCCAACTTGCAGTTTTAATGATGATGGCACTGCGAATTGCCATACAAAAAGGAACGATAACACAGGCACGTTACAAACAATTGCTAGTAGAACTTGCAGATGTACCAGAAAAAGTAGAAGCAATTTTAAAGAATGCGGAACATATAAAAAGCATTGCTTTAAAATACAAAGATGCCCGTGACTTTTTATTTTTAGGCAGAGGCTATAATTTTCCTATTGCTTTGGAAGGAGCATTAAAACTGAAAGAAATTTCTTACATACATGCCGAAGGTTATCCGGCTGCAGAAATGAAACACGGCCCTATCGCATTGGTTGATGAGAATTTACCTGTAGTTTTTATTGCTACAAAAGATTCGTACCACGAAAAGATTGTGAGCAATATGCAGGAAATAAAAGCTCGGAAAGGAAAGATAATTTCCATCATTACAGAAGGTGATGAGATAAGCCCTACATTAAGCAATGACGTTATTTTTATACCGCCTGCAGATGAATTAATTGCACCAATTATTAGTGTGATACCATTGCAATTACTCTCATATTTTACGGGCATTGCAAAAGGGGTAGATGTTGATAAACCGAGAAACCTTGCAAAGAGTGTTACAGTAGAATAATATTATTTTAATAATATTATAATTGGAAAAAGTTTAAGGTGTTTAAACATTAATAGAATTTATATGTTAATTTGAATCTAGATTTAGATACCCTATTAAAAATATTTTAAACGCTAAAACTAATTTAATGAACAGGAGAAACTTTTTAAAAAACACGTCCGGTGCAGGTTTAACGCTGGCTACAATTTCTTTAGGAATTTACAATGAAGTAAATGCCAGCACACCCAATGAAATGTTTGTTGATTTTGATCTAAATGAAATTACTATAACGGAGCTTCAGCAAAAGATGATAGCGGGCAATCAATCTGCAGTATCATTAACTAAAATGTATTTAAAGCGAATAAAAGAGATTGATAAAAATGGTCCGAAAATTAACGCTGTAATTGAACTAAATCCAGATGCATTAAAGATTGCAGAAGCTATGGACAAAGAGAGAAAAGCAGGGCGGATTAGAGGTCAGCTTCATGGGATACCGGTGCTGATTAAAGACAATATAAATACCGGCGATGCTATGATGACTACCGCAGGTTCTTTAGCAATGAAAGGAAATATTGCTTCTAAAGATGCATTTATAGTTACTAAATTAAGAGAAGCCGGAGCGGTAATAATTGGTAAAACAAATTTAAGTGAGTGGGCAAATTTCCGTTCGAGCAGATCTACAAGTGGTTGGAGCAGCCGTGGCGGGCAAACAAGATGCCCTTACATATTAGACCGTAACCCATCAGGATCAAGTGCGGGCTCAGGTGCAGCAACGGCAGCAAATCTTTGTACAATTGCTATTGGTACAGAAACCGATGGTTCTATAGTTTCGCCTGCTTCTATAAATGGATTGGTTGGCATAAAACCTACGGTAGGTTTGTGGAGCAGATCAGGCATTATTCCAATTTCAAACACACAGGATACTGCAGGCCCGATGGCAAGAACAGTGAGAGATGCAGCAATATTATTAGGTGCATTAACCGGTTTAGATAATGCAGACGAAATAACCAAAGAAAGTGTAGGAAAAAGTTATAAGGATTATACAACTTTTCTTGATAAAGATGGACTTAAAGGAAAAAGAATTGGGATAGAAAAATCTCACCTTCGAGGACACGAAGGAATTGTTGCTGTATTTAAAGAAGCTATACAAGAGCTTACAAATCTAGGCGCCTCAATTGTTGAAGTCGATTTAATAAAAAGTTTAGAAGAAATTGGGAATGCGGAATTTCAGGTATTACTATACGAGTTTAAAGATGGCCTGAACAGTTATCTGAAATCTGTGAATGGTAAAATGAAATCGCTGGAAGATGTAATTGCTTTTGATAAATTGAACGAAACAGACGCAATGCCTTATTTTAAGCAAGAAACTTTAATAAATAGCCAGCTTAAAGGAGATTTAAACAGTAAAGAATACATAGATGCATTAGCCAAAACACTTTCGTCAAGAAAAATTATTGCTGATTTGATGAGCAAAAATAATATTGATTCACTGTGCGGAGTAACGAACGGCCTTGCAGGTTGTATCGATTTAATAAACGGGGATTATGATACAGGATTTTCATTATCTCAACCTGCAGCTATATCGGGCTTTCCACACATAACTGTACCAATGGGTTTTGTACAGGAACTACCGCTGGGCATTTCTTTTATATCAACTGCTTACACTGAATCAAAATTATTGGGTATGGCATATGCTTATGAGCAAGGATCTAAAAAAAGGAAGGCGCCAAAATTTATTACTTCTTTTAAACCGAAATCCCCTAATTCATAAATCATACAAGTAACGCGTTGCACTTGCTCCTTCAATTGCAACGCAATTACTTGTAAATTAAATTATATTATTTTGAAATACAAAAGTGAGTTGTCATTATAGAATAACCAATCCATTTTCTTCGACAATTGTGTTTTCTATCGTTTTTGTTCTTGCAGAAAATATTTTGGTAATTTCTTTAGAGCCCGTCTGAAGATTAAAAATTAATTGTTGCCCATCTTTTTTCTCAATCTTAAAAACCTGATAAGGAGATTTAACTTTCCAGTTTTGCGTATACAATTCGCCTTCGGTTTTATCGCTTATTTTTAAAATACTATTTTTGTAAGTGTCTTTTATTTCGACCTGAAAACAAAGGTAGTTATCCTGAATACCGGTAAATTTTACAGAAAAATTATCTTCTTTTTTTACTGTGCCTGCAACCTGAGCATTTAAAGTTGTTGTTGATAAAAATAAACAAATAACGGCTAATGATACTTTTAAGTTTTTCATTTTATAAATTTTTAGTAGTTTGTAATTAAATATCTTTTTTAAAAAATATATATTTATTATGTAAAAATAACAACAGCATAATTTGAAATAAAACAAAGTTTGAGTTGTTTTAATTATTGCAAATAATAAAATGATTGTCTGAAACCCTTGATTGTACGTAGTTTAAAGCTATCTATATAATTATTTCCAAGTGTTTTTTTATAAAGATTTTATTGATAATTTCGCTTGCGGCTTAAATTATATTTCTCTGATAAAATAGCACTAATAGACTTTTTATACACTTTTGCCTCTAGCCACGAAATAATATCGAGATAAGCAAATGTTCGGGCTTCATATCTGTTGGTTTCCAGAACTTTTATTTTTTCTAAAAAAGTTTCAAGTTCATACTGCATGTTAATTCTTGTAACATGAAATGATTTGCGTAAAAATTTGAACATCTCTTCTTCCACCAGGGTAAGATTATCTTTTTTTGACATAAATCTGTAAACAGATTTTGTCAGGTATTCCATCAAATCATAATTTCCAATTTCATAATGTGCAATTAAATGCATCAACCTTGCATAACCCTGTAAGTCACTTTCACCGCCAAAATTTTCATTGATAATTTTTTGCAGATAATCTATACAAATATCATAGTCACCATTACCAAAATAAAGACTTGCTATTTTATAATTAAAAACCATTATGCGGTGTTCATCAATAAATAACTCATTCTTTTTTAAGACCTGTAAAATATGAGGCACATCGGCAATACCATCTTTAAACGTTCCCAACATACAGTACTGGTTTATCTTTGCGCTGTTTATATAAATAAAAGCCTGCGTGCGAAAATTATCATGTAGCCTGACTCTGTCTGATAAAGCAAATTTTTCAAACTGTTTTAGTACTTTATTAAATTGCAGATAATTCCGTAAATCAAAATGTGCATTTAAAAGTGTGTGCAATCCTTTTATATAGTGCCCTGTTTCCACTCGCATCATTAGTGGTTCTTCACCAAATATATCTACCCATTTTTGACTGTATCTGTAATACTTTAAAAAATCAAGTTTAATATATGCATACCAGCTCAGGCTTTGATACAAAAATAACTTTTCATAAAAACCATTAGGGGTCAGTGCGTTTTCGGGTAAATGTGCTTTAAGGTATATTTCCAGTTTATCTTCATCCCTATAGTTTCTTGCATGGCCATTCTGTATAAACCAACTGTAGAGCAGCATGGCAAGATTACTGAGTTTTGTAAGCTTGTTTATTCTGTCATTAACTTCATTTACTTCCTCTGATAATTGTTCTGCCCGGGTTTGCATTGTTCGGGTAATATGCAAAGTTTCAATACGCTTTTCAAGCGTAATAGCTGCAAGTAAAAAATTTACTTTTTTATTGGTCTTTGCTGTTTCTTTTGCCTTGTCAAGAATTTTAAGACTTTGAGAAAAGAGACCTTTTTTATAAAGAATATGTGCAAAATCAAACTGTTCATTTAATTGCAGATCTATACTTTCTGTACTTTTAAGCAAACGTAAACTTGCAAGAAGCTGTTTGTATAAATGAACTTTAATATTAGCAAGCTGTGGCTTTTCAATTGTTTTTAATTTTTTTAAAAGCAATGCCTCATCGTACTTAATAAGTTTATCCAGTGCGTCGAACAATTCAATCACTTTTAAATCTTCATTGCCGGAACTGCGTTTTATATACAACTTAAAATGTCGCTTTTCAGATTTTTCCAAAGAACAAATCAGTTGAAATAAAGTATCAGTAAAATTGTTGGACATAATTGATTTACCATTTTAAAATTCAATACAGTAAAGGATTTTAGTAATAAAGAGTAAATTTTAAGGTAATAAAATGAAAGCAAAGTTATTTATACCCATAAAACTATCAATACTACTTTTAATGTAGAAACAACAAATTAAACAGAAACAAAAAGGGAACCATTTTAACAATCTGTATTTAGCCACAGTTTGTTTTATAACAAAGGAAATACAAATAAAAATAGTTTAAAAATTTCGAATAACAAGCAATCGTTAAAGCCGCTCTGTTTCTACAGAGGGGCTTGTTTTGTATAAAATATTATGTAAATTTCCTCCTTACTTTTACAAAACATTCTTATATGCTTACTGTTGCAATTATCGGCTTTGGTTTATCGGGAAGATATTTACAGGCACCGTTTTTTGAAGCCAATCAAAATTACTTTTTAAAAACTATTCTTTCCAATCATCAAAACCCAAAACAATTTTTTCCTTCCGTAAATGTGGTTAAAAATATAGAAGATATTTTTAATGATCCGTCTATTGATCTTGTAAGCATTTGTTCTCCAAACAAAACACATTATAATTATGCAAAGCTTGCTTTAAATGCAGGCAAACATGTATTGGTTGAAAAACCATTTACAGCATTTAGCAAACAGGCTATGGAATTAATTTCGTTATCAAAATCAAAAAACAAAATACTTTCGGTTTTTCAAAACCGCAGATTTGACAGCGATTTTTTAACTGTTAAAAAATTAATTGATAGTAATAAACTTGGTAAAATTTTCAACTTTGAAATTCATTATAACAGATTTAAACCCGAATTAAATTTAAAAAAATGGAAGGAAACAAATGAGGAAGGAAGTGGAATTATCTATGACCTTGGAGCACATATAATTGATCAGGCCATTGCGCTCTTTGGTATTCCATTAAATATTTGGGGGCAATTGTTTACGCAACGTAAAAATTCAATAATACAGGATGCTTTTGATATAAAACTGGATTACGGTAAATTAAAAGTAACGCTCCGTTCAAGTTTAATTGTTCCCGAAAAATCTCCCCGTTATATAATTCATGGTTCAGAAGGTTCATTTATTAAATATGGTTTAGATGTGCAGGAAGATAACTTAAAATCAGGTATGAAGCCTACCGATTTTGGTTTTGGCATTGAGCCAATAGAACAGCAGGGCACAATGTTCACTCACCATGAAAGTGAAACTACCTCACAACCTTTAAACACGGAACGGGGAAACTGGGCGTTACTTTTTGAAAACCTTCACGAGGCAATTGTTTTTGAAAGAGAATTGATAATAAAACCTCAGGATGTATTACAACAAATAAAAATTATTGAAACAGTTATTAATAAATAGCCAGGGTTTTTTGTAAATTCAATAATCTTAAACGCATAATAATGATAAAGAAATACACACCTAGCCTTTTAATACTGATTATATTATTTGCATCCTGCACAACTAATAATCCTAATTATGATTATAATCAACCTGTATATCTAGCGCCTGGTGTTGGGTTAGGTACTATAATAGCAGTAGTTATATCCTGGTCCAGAAACAAATCAATTCTATGGGCAATTCTGCATGGCATTTTTGGATGGTTCTATGTAATCTATGCAATCATTGTAAGTAAAAAATAAAAAGAGCCGCCGGTCACCACAACCAACAGCTCAATTTTATAATATTGCCTTACCTCTGAAACTACTTTACAATTTTTTGACTGCCAATTACTTTACCCTCTACTGAAATTGTAGCAAAATAAGTACCGCCAGGCAGATTGCTTAATCCTTCAATTTGAAGGTCGTTGAAACCTTTGCTTACATTAGATTTTTTATTTATTATTGATTCACCTGAAATATTTATAATTCTAACTTCAGCACTATTGTTTTTCTGTTGCTGTAAACCTTAAAATTAAGCACTCAGTAAACGGATTAGGGGAAACCTGAATATCAACTTTACTTATTGGTTTTAAACCTACAATTAATATAGAACTGTAAGAGAATTTACCTTCTTTGTCAAATTGCTTTAGACGATAGTATATAACATCTTTATTTCCTAACAATGAAGCGTTGTCTTTAAAAGCATATTCTTTTTTGGTGCCATTTTAAAAACCATCTAAAGCAATACCTATAGAAGCAAAATCTTTACCTGTAATTGAACGCTCAATTTTAAAATAGTTATTATTTGTTTCCTGTGTTGTAACCCAGTTTAAAACTACTGACTTGTTAACAGCATTGCCGGTAAAAGAAAGATATTTTACAGGCAATGGACCTGCAACTGCATAATTAAAACCTTTAAAGTAAATTCCATTTTGTCTTGTAACTGCATATCCATATCCGTTGTTTGCTCCAGCTTTATAAATAAAACTACTTGCCAAAGCATTACTTACAGTAAACATAACCTGTTTTGCTGAAGTATCTACTCCGGGGTATTCTATTCCACCAATATTAGTAGCTGTAACTTGAGACTCACTTTGCACTACACTTGTCTGTAATGCATTAGATAGATATGAAACAATACCACCTACCCCCAAATCTAAAACATCTACTTCATGTAAAGAACCGCTACCATCAATATCCATTGCTGTTACACTCAATGAATCTAACTCTAAAGGATTTCCGTTGGCATTTAAATATTCAATTTTAAATTCAACTAACCCATTGCTGTTTGCAGGTACTTTAATAGCAGGGGAAAAAGCTTTAGGTTTTGTTAAGGTATTATCGTCCAATATAGCTACAGTTGCACCACCTGTTGCGCTCACGATAGTAACAAGGGCATTTGTATTTTTAGCCACATCTAAAAATAGATATTTGGAACCTACCGAATAACCTGACCCACTAAGTAGTGTCGGAATAGAAAGGAAAGGAACATTAAAACTATTTGTTTGACCGGATTGTCCCTGAACTTGGGTGTTTAAAGAAATAATTAAAATCAGAGCTACGAGAATAAGGCTTTTTATCTGGGTAAAAATTTTTTTCATTTTTTGTGGTTTTGTAAGTAAAAATCCGCTAACAGAGGTTAAAAAGCTTTAACTATTATGTTTTTGCTAATTACTGCTACTGAATTTTTTCAGAAAAAAATAATAACGGAGGTAATCGTATTTAATAATTTCTTAAAACAAAAATAGTATTTTTTCGGAAAGCTCCAAATATTTTTATAGTAAAATTACGGTATTACAAGTGGAAATACTTATAAACGAGTGTAAATAAAGAATTTACAAAACGAAATAAGTAATAAATATTCTACAAAATAAATTTTAATTCAAGATTTTTAAACTAAGAATAAAACATGAAATTCCTGTTTTTATATTTTTTTGTAGCATTAAAATTGCCTAATTAAATCAATTATGAATAAAATACCACTGGCTGAGCGGTTACGACCAAAAGCAATTGACCAATTAATAGGGCAAAACCATCTTACAGGCAAGGGAAGTATTCTCAGAACTGCTGTGGAAAACGGAAATATACCTTCCATGATATTTTGGGGACCACCTGGAGTAGGTAAAACTACCATAGCAAATATCATTGCGGTTACTTTAAAGCAACCATTTTTTTTGCTGAGTGCAATTTCTTCCGGCGTTAAAGACATTAGAGAGGCGATTGAAATGGCACAAAAAAGCAAAGGTGCAATATTATTTATAGACGAAATACACCGGTTTAATAAAGGACAGCAAGATGCTTTACTTGGTGCAGTAGAAAAAGGAATAATCACTCTAATAGGAGCTACAACTGAAAATCCTTCTTTTGAAGTAAACAGTGCTTTATTAAGTCGCTGCCAGGTTTATGTTTTAAAAGCCCTGAACGAAGAAGATCTAATCCTTCTGTTAAATCATGCTTTAAAAACAGATGATGATTTAAAAAACAGAGAGATAATCCTGCAGGAAACCGAAGCGCTTATAAATATTTCTGGAGGAGATGCGAGAAAATTATTGAATTTACTTGAGCTTATAACAAATGCATCTGCAAAAGATGTTGAGTTGGTAATTACAAATGAACTTGTAATGAAAGTTGCTCAACAGCGAATTGCTATGTATGATAAAAATGGCGAACAGCATTACGACATTATTTCTGCTTTTATAAAAAGCATGCGAGGTAGCGATCCAAATGCGGCTGTTTATTGGCTGGCACGCATGATAGAAGCGGGCGAAGATGTAAAATTTATTGCCCGACGGATGGTAATTTTTGCCAGCGAAGATATTGGGAATGCCAATGCAAATGCATTGCTTTTAGCCAGCAATACTTTTCAAGCTGTAAATATTATTGGCTTTCCTGAAAGCAGAATAATATTATCGCAGTGCGCTGTTTATCTGGCAACATCATTAAAAAGCAATGCGTCTTATAAAGCCATAAACGAAGCTTTGGCAGCTGTTAAGAATTTTGGAGATTTACCTGTTCCACTACATTTGCGCAATGCACCTACAAATCTTATGAAGAATATGAACTACGGAAAAGATTATAAATATGCTCATAGTTTTAATAACAATTTTATCAGTTTAGAATTTATGCCGGAGAAAATTACCGGAACTAAATTTTACGAACCCGGAGATAATGCAAGGGAAGAGGAAATAAGAAAATTTTTAAAAGTAAGGTGGAAAGAAAAATATAATTATTAATAATGAAATTTAAAATGATCTTATTTAAACTGTCAAATTAATGTGCACATAAAAAATAAAATAAATAGCCGTGCAGACATTGAAACTTTTCTTCATTTATTTTACAGCCGTATAGTTAGGGACACCACGATAAAATAATCTTTACAAAAATATTTCCGATTAATATGATACATCACATTCCAATAATAACAGACTTTTGAAAATCCATTTTACTGGATCATCCTGTATACAAAAAGAATGCTATGAGAGTGCATTTTGAAATAAATAAAAAATTCTCCATAAAAAAATATTTTGATACCTGGCTCCATTTATTCACATATGTATAGATGAATTATTTTTTGGGGAAAAAGTTTTCTTGCAAAAAAAGTGCAGCAGGAATCGCTGATTTTATGCAACTTAAAATAAATAAAATAAATTCGCAAAATGGATAATGTAGAATGGCATTGTAAAATGTTTACAGAACTTAATGTTACCGAATTATACGAAATTATGAAACTGAGGAGCGAAGTTTTTATTGTGGAGCAAAATTGCGTTTATTTGGATGCAGATGATAAAGATGCATTGAGTCATCATTTATTTACTGTAAAAAGCGGTATTGTTGCTGCATATGCACGTTTAATACCGCCAGGTCTGTCATTTAAAGAAGCAAGTATTGGAAGGGTTTTATCAGCTCCATCACAAAGAAAAACAGGTTTGGGAATCTTATTAATGCAAAAAGCAATTACCAAAACCTTAGATTTATTTAATACAAACCAAATCAAAATTGGGGCACAACTTTATTTAAAATCCTTTTATGAAAACTTACAGTTTGTAAAATGCAGTGAACAATATGATGAGGATGGTATACCGCATATAGAAATGATATTGCGAAAATAAAATTACTTTTTACCGTAACACAATATTTTTTATAATAGTGCGTTTTTAGAATTGAGAATTTGCAAAAGTATACAACAGAAACAGATGATGTGAAACAAGGCAGTCCATTCTTGCATTAGCCTTACCTCTGAAACCTGCAGAATTTATTTCGTTGAAATGCATTGCTTCTTTCTTTTTTCTGATTGAAAGTGTTTTAAAAATACGATTGATAGTATCACACCTATCAATCATATTTTTTATGCATTACAGCAGCAATTTTAAATTCCTCCTTCAGATAAATAGCTGTAAAACTTTCCTTTACATCAATCATTCCCTTAGGTTCCCCTTCATATAATATTTTCCCTCCGGCATTTCCACCTTCAGGACCAATATCAATAATATAATCTGCAACTTTTATCATATCAAGATTATGTTCTATAACCATTACCGTATTCCCTCTATCTACTAATTTATTCAGTACATCGAGCAAATGCTGGATATCTTCAAAATGCAAGCCAGTTGTAGGCTCATCGAGTATATAAAAAGTTTTACCTGTGTCTCTTTTACCAAGTTCGGTTGCAAGTTTAACACGCTGCGCTTCGCCGCCACTTAGTGTTACAGAGCTTTGCCCCAATGTTATATAACCGAGCCCCACTTCTTCCAACACTTTTATTTTTCTGTAAATCCATGGCACAGCATTAAAAAACTGTACCGCTTCCTCAACGGTCATATCTAATACATCACTAATTGATTTCCCTTTGTATCGAATTTCCAGCGTTTCTCTGTTGTATCTTTTTCCATTACACTTTTCGCAATGAACATAAACATCAGGCAAAAAATTCATTTCAATCGTTCGCATTCCGCCACCTTCGCACACTTCGCATCTACCGCTTTTTACATTAAATGAAAATCTGCCTGCAGTATAGCCTCTAATCTTAGCTTCGGGTATAGCTGCAAACAACGTTCTTATGTCTGTAAAAAATCCACAGTAAGTTGATGGGTTACTTCTCGGCGTTCTGCCAATCGGGCTTTGATCTATCTCAATTACCTTATCAATATTTTCTAATCCTTTAATACTCTTGTAAGGCATAGCCTCGCCTTTACTATTGTAGCAAAATTTTGCCAACAAGGGATAAAGTGTTTCGTTTACCAACGTAGATTTTCCACTGCCACTAACACCTGTTACAAGTATCATTTTACCAAGCGGTAATTTTATAGAAACATTTTTTAAATTATTCCCCGTGGCACCTTTTAATTCAATAAATTTTCCGTTTCCCTTTCTGGTTTCTGCAGGTATAGCAATTGTTTTTTCACCGCTTAAATATTTTGCTGTTTCGGAGCCGGATGCTAAAACCTCTTGTGGTGTGCCCGCAGCTACTATGCGCCCACCATGTGTTCCTGCTTTTGGACCAATATCAATTAAATGATCAGCAGCCATCATAATATCCTTATCATGCTCCACAACGAGTACACTGTTACCAATATCTCTAAGGTTTTGCAATGCTTTTATCAGGCGCAAATTATCTCTTTGGTGCAAACCAATACTCGGTTCATCAAGAACATAAGTAATTCCCTGTAACTGTGAGCCTATCTGTGTTGCAAGCCTTATGCGCTGGTATTCGCCGCCACTTAAACTTTTAGATGGACGATATAGTGTTAAATAAGTAAGACCAACATTAAGTAAAAATTCCAAACGTTCTCTTATTTCTTTCAAAAGATCTTTAGCAATAATATTTTGCTTTGCATTTAATCTTTTTTCTACTCCTGCAAACCAGTTGTGCAGAATATCTAGATCCATTCCGCTTAGTTCAGCAATATTTTTCTCGTCAAATTTAAACCAAAGGCTTTCCTTTCTTAATCTTGTACCGTTGCATACCTCGCAGGTTCGCAAATGCATAAACTGTTCAGCCCAGTCTCTTACGCTTTCGCTGCTTGACGCTGCAGTAAACCACCTTTTAACCATAGTAACTACACCTTCGTATTCCGTGTTATAAAAATTCTGTACATTTTTTTCTATATCTAAATCTACATCATCATCAATATTTTTTTCATCAATATCCTCTTTACCATAAAGTAAAACATTGAGTGCTTTTTGAGGAAGATCTTTAACGGGTTTATCTAAACTTATTTTATTTTTTTTGGCTACACTGATAATTTGCTGGTAGGTGAAGGCTGCTCTTTCTTCGCCTAAAGGTGAAATACCACCGGCTTTTACACTTAAAGTTCCGTCAGGAATTATTGCATCCATATTTATTTGAAACACATTTCCCAAACCCTTACAACCTGGGCATGCGCCATAAGGAGAATTAAAAGAAAATGCATTTGGTGATGGTTCTTCGTAACTAATGCCGGTATGAACACACATTAATTGTTTGCTGTACATGGCTACTCTATCATTCTCTAAATTGTTTTCAGCATCACCGTTATCTGTAATCTTTTTATTTTTTAAAGTTGTCTTTATTTTATCTGCATCAGGTGTTTTTGCTGATGATGTAACAAACATCAAATCCTTGCCCATCTGCAAGCTTTTCTGTACACTTTGGCTAAGCCGAAATTTCATATCGGGAGTAACCTGTAACCTGTCAACAACCACTTCTATGTTATGAATTTTATACCTGTCAAGTTGCATTCTCGGCACTAAATCCATAATCACATTATCAACCCTAACTTTTAAAAAACCTTTTTTTCGAATATCTTCAAACAGTTCTCTGTAATGCCCTTTGCGCCCACGTACAAGCGGAGCAAGCAAACTTATTTTTTGGTTATCAAACTTTTTGTAAATCGATTCAACAATTTCTTCCTCAGAAAATTTAATCATTTTTTTTCCGGTGTTGTAACTGTAAGCTTCTCCAACACGGGCAAACAACAAACGTAAAAAATCATAAATTTCTGTAATAGTTCCAACAGTACTGCGTGGGTTCTTATTGGTGGTTTTTTGTTCAATAGAAATAACCGGAGAGAGACCCGTTATTTTATCTACATCCGGTCTTTCCATATCTCCTACAAACTGTCGTGCATAGGCAGAAAAACTTTCCATATACCTTCTTTGCCCTTCATTGTAAATTGTATCAAATGCAAGTGAAGATTTGCCGCTTCCGCTAACGCCTGTAAAAACTACGAGCTTATTTTTTGGAATTTTAATATCGAGATTTTTGAGATTATGCTCTCTGGCACCGAACACTTCTATAAATTCATCAGCTACATGCGTTGTAGTTTTGTTTGCTTTTGTACTGGCCATATATTTTCTACTTGCTACAAATATACATCCTAAACAAGTGAACAGTTTTTGGCATAAAGTATATTCCGCAAATAAAAAACTAGTTCAAAATATTTTATAAAATTTATACTAATTGTGCTTTCAAATTGGCTCACTTGTTGATTATTCTCCAAAACTATTAACAATTAAAAAAAATAATATGAAACACTCATTAAGTTTTTACAGTACAAAGCTTTTTATGTTTGCTGTATCACTTTTAGGTTGTGCTATTGTTTTTGCACAGGATAGCTCTGTTGCAACTACAACTACATCAACTTCTTCAACCTCTACAGATAAAACCTGGTATATGGAGCCTTGGGCCTGGGTTTTAGGTGGCGTAATTTTGCTTGTAATTATTTTGTTGGCTACAAGAAGTTCGAGCAACACAACATCTGCAGATAAAGTAACTATTACAAAAACTGTAACAAGAGACAGTGAAGTTCTTTAATTATTGATAGCATTTTTTGTAAATAATTTTTATAAATCAATAACTTTTTTTATAATTTTTTGAGGACAAATTTCTACATTAAAAAAAAGTGGTAAATGGTACAAAAATTGTCCGAATCTATTAATGGAATTATAAAATCTAAAAAAAAAATATGACAACGAACGAAAATTTAGTAGAAGTTTTAAATGATCTTGTACAAATTAATAATGACAGAATAGAAGGTTATCAAAAAGCTGCGGAAGAAACAAAAGATGTAGATATTGATTTAAAAACAATTTTTTTAAAATTGGCTGAAGACAGTATAAAGTACAAAACAGAACTGATTAATGAACTTACTAAGTTTGGTGGCAGTCCTGTAACCGGCACAACAGGATTAGGTAAAATCTACAGAGTTTGGATGGATGTAAAAGCTACTTTTACCGGCAATGACCGTCAATCAGTTTTGGAAGCTTGTGTTTTTGGAGAGGAGGCAGCACAAAAGGCTTACAGAGATGCGCTCTCTTCCGATGCGGAAATTAATGCTGACACACGTAAACTCATTACAACCCAACAGGCATCATTACAAACAGCTCTGGACCTTGTAGCAAAATACCGTGATATGCATAAAGCAGTTAATGCTTAATTGCATTTCTTAAAATAGAAAATGCTGCTTCAATTGAAGCAGCATTTTTGTTTATATCCTAACAATTTGGACTAACTTATTTCCTTCCCATCATTTTGCCCATTGGCATTTTGTTCATCGTTTTCATCATACTCTTCATTTGCTCAAATTGTTTTAAAAAAGCATTTAGTTCAGAAATATCTTTTCCGCTCCCTTTTGCTATTCTTGCTTTGCGGCTTGGGTTTATTAAGTCAGGATTTCTTCTTTCCAATACAGTCATGGAGTTTATCATAGCTTCAATTCCTGTAAAAGCATCATCATTTATATCAACATCTTTAATCTGTTTTCCAACGCCCGGTATCATGCCCATAAGGTCTTTTATATTCCCCATTTTTTTTATTTGAGCAAGCTGGGTTTTAAAATCTTCAAAATCAAACTGATTTTTACGGATTCGTTTTTCAAGTTTAGCAGCTTCTACCTCGTCAAATTGTTCCTGAGCTTTTTCAACAAGGCTCACAATATCACCCATTCCCAAAATCCGTTGTGCCATCCGCTCAGGATAAAACACATCAAGCGTATCCATTTTCTCGCCACTGCTCATAAACTTTATAGGTTTATTTACAGTGTATTGAATAGATAATGCAGCACCCCCTCTTGTATCTCCATCAAGTTTTGTAAGTACAACACCACTAAAATCCAATCGCTCATTAAATGCAGCTGCGGTATTTACAGCATCCTGACCGGTCATACTGTCTACAACAAATAAAATTTCCTGAGGGTTTACTGCTGCCTTAATGTTGGCAACCTCATTCATCATTACTTCATCAACAGCCAGACGACCGGCAGTATCAATAATAATTATATTTTTGTTTTTTGCTCGGGCTTCTTTTAGAGCATTCTTTACAATGGAAACTGCATCTTTATTCTCTCTTTCGGCATAAACATCCACACCAATCTGACCACCCAAAACTTCCAGTTGGTCAATTGCCGCAGGTCTATAAATATCTGCTGCAACCAACAGTGGAGACTTACCTTTTTTTGTTTTTAAATAATTGGCAAGTTTACCGCTAAAAGTTGTTTTACCGGAACCCTGTAAGCCGGCTACAAGTATTACCGCAGGGTTTCCGTTTACATTAAATTCACTTTCTTTTCCACCCATCAATGCAGTTAATTCATCCTGCACAATCTTCACCATCTGTTGCCCGGGGTTTACTGACATCAGCACTTTTGAGCCTATTGCCGTTTCCTTTACTTTGTCGGTAAATTCTTTGGCAATTTTATAATTTACATCTGCATCAACCAATGCACGCCGAATATCTTTTACTGTATTCGCAATATTTAATTCAGAAATTCTGCCTTCACCTTTTATATTTTTAAAAGCATCTTCTAATTTTTCACTTAGACTTTGAAACATAGATTTTGTAATTTATTAGCTCACAAATTTACTTTGATATTTAAATTATATTTTGTACTTACGCACAAAAAGTGGATTTGTTTATTTGACTTTTGTTCCCTGATTAAACTTTAATGGCGTCGCACATTTCATCTTCTGTTATTAATTAAGCTTTTGTTGGAATACTTAAATATTCCTTCATTTGATAACCTATAAACACCCATTACGAGGGCAGCGGTGATTAAATACTAAAAGCAGTATCAACAATATCCTGCTGTTCTTTTGCATGAATTTTTGAGTAACCTGAAGCTGTTGATGCACTCGCTTTACGGCTGATGATATGAAAATTAATATTTTCAACATTCATGCGCAGATAAGATGCAGCACCCATATTTAGTGGTTCTTCCTGCACCCAATGCCAAACTGCTTTGCTGTATTTTTTATACAATTGATCCAGCTTATTTTGAGGAAGTGGGTACAGTTGTTCTAATCTTATAATAACTACATCCTTATAGTCTTCTTTTTGTTTTCTTTCATTTAAATCAAAATACACTTTACCTGTGCACATCAAAACTTTGGTTATTATTGTTGCATCATTTACAGATGCATCATCATAAACTTCTGTAAAACCGCCTTGTGTAAACTCAGTTAAATTGCTGTAAGTAGCAGGTAAACGCAGGTTTGCTTTTGGTGAAAAATTTACCAGTGGTTTTCTAAATAGCCAAGCCATTTGCCTGCGCAAAACATGGAAAAAGTTTGCTGCTGTTGTAACATTTGTAATAACCATATTTAGTTCCGCACACTGTTGTAAAAAGCGCTCCATCCTTGCACTGCTGTGTTCCGGTCCTTGTCCTTCATAACCGTGGGGAAGTAATAAAGTAACACCATTCATGCGTTGCCATTTTGTTTCTGCAGCACTAATAAACTGATCAATAATTATCTGGCAGCCGTTTACAAAATCGCCAAACTGTGCTTCCCATAATACAAGCGCATTAGGGTTGGCCATACTGTATCCATACTCAAAACCAAGTACCGCATATTCACTTAATAAAGAGTTGTAAATTCTAAATTGTGGCTGGTTTTCTGTAAAATGATTAAGCCTGTTATAACCTTCATTTGTATTCTCATCATAAATTACTGCATGGCGGTGGCTAAAGGTTCCCCGTTTTACATCCTGCCCGCTCATTCTAACATCTTTACCTTCTATAAGCAAACTTGAGTATGCCAAAAGTTCGGCAGTAGCCCAGTCTATTTTTTGTCCGTCAGCAAATAATTTAATTTTATCGCCAAGTAATTTTTCTACTTTTTTTAATGGTTTAAATCCTTCCGGCCATTTCATTAAACCATCAAACAATTTTTTTATCTCTTCTTCTCTTATTGCTGTAACAGGGCTATTCAAAAAATCATCAGCTGTTGCTCTCCGCAGCTTTTGCCACCATTCTTCCGGCTTTTGAAAAGTATATGGTAATGGATGTTGCTTTACTTCGTCTAATCTTTCCTGCAGGTCTGCTAAAAACTTTTGTTCCATTTCCTTAGCAAGAATTTTTGCATCCGGCTCACCGTTCTCCATTAAATATTGTGTATACACTTCACGTGCATTCATGTGCTTGTCAATAAGCTGATACAATTTGGGCTGAGTAAATTTTGGCTCATCGCCTTCATTGTGGCCATGCCTGCGAAAGCAAACCATATCAATAAAAATGTCGCTGTTAAATTCCTGTCTGTACCTGGTTGCAATTTCTGCAACCTTTACTACAGCTTCGGGATCATCGCCATTTACATGCAACACAGGCGCTTGCACCAATGCAGCTATCGATGTGCAGTAGTCGGAACTGCGGGCATCATCAAAATCCGTCGTAAAACCAATCTGGTTATTTATTACAAAATGTATTGTACCACCGGTATAAAAACCTTTAAGGTTGCTCATTTGCAAAACCTCATACACAACTCCCTGCCCTGCTACAGATGAATCGCCATGAATAAGTATCGGAAGAATTCTATCAAAATCGCTGTTGTATAAAACATCGGCTTTGCTGCGAACATATCCAATAACTATAGGATCTACCGTTTCTAAATGTGAAGGATTTGGACAAAGTTTTATATTTATTTTTCTGCCGTTAGCAGTTTCTATTTCGCTGCTAAAACCAAGGTGATATTTTACATCCCCGCTGCCCATTGTAGTATCCGGTGTAGCTGTACCTTCAAATTCTGTAAATATCTGCTCATAAGTTTTACCAAGCACATTGGCCAATACATTTAATCTGCCTCTATGCGCCATGCCGATCACAGTTTCTTTTACATCATTGTCTGCAGCAATATTTAAAATTGCATCAAGCGCTGCTATGGTGCTTTCTCCACCTTCCAGGCTAAATCTCTTTTGCCCAATATATTTTGTGTGAAGAAACTTTTCAAACATTACACCTTCATTTAGTTTTTGAAGAATGCGTTTCTTTTGTTCGAGGGAAATTGGTTTGTGAAAACCGGCTTCCATTTCATTTGAAAGCCATTGTATTTTTGTTAAATCATTTAATGCACTGTATTCTACACCTACATGATGTGTATACGATTTTTGTAAATGTGTTACTATATTTTGAAGCGTTGTTTTACCAAGATTTAAAAAATTTCCTGCTTCAAACTCAGTATTTAAATCAGTATCTCCCAAATTAAAATTAGATAATTCCAGATTTGCATGCCTGTCTTTTCGCTCTTTCAAAGGATTTGTTTTAGCAATCAAATGCCCTTTTTTTCGGTACGATTGTATAAGTTGATAGACTGCAAATTCTTTTGTTAGATTTGAAACCGGGGCTTCTGAGGTTTCCTTTACTACAGGTAAAACTTTTCCGTTGGAAGTGGTTCCGTTTGCTACTGCAAAATCATAACCTTCAAAAAATTTCTTCATTTCTACATCTACACTATCCGGGTTTGTAACGTAATCATTGTATATATTCTCAATATAAGATGGGTGTGCATTTGTTATGTATTGAAAATCCTTCATGTTTTTGAATTATAAATTTTGTCCTTTTAGGCTTAATTAGGGTGCAAATATCGGATTTTAATACTTAAAAAATGTTCTGCTATATTTGCATTCCAAAAAAATGAACTATGCACTTTAGCAAAAGATTGACTGTCTTTATGATATCCATTTTTATTTGTAAATCAGGGTTTTCACAGATTGACAGCACGCTGGATCCCGTTACCGTTACAGCAACACTTACTCCACAAACAATTTCTAAAACCGGTAGAAACATCACAGTAATTAACGGCAACACTTTTAAACAAATGCCCGTTAATTCAATAGATGAATTATTAAAATATGTACCCGGAATTGAAGTACAATCAAGAGGACCTATGGGAACGCAAAGTGATATTGTAATTCGTGGCGGTACATTTCAACAGGTCCTGGTTATTTTAGATGGTATAAGGCTTAATGATCCACTAACAGGTCATTTTAATGCTTACATTCCCATTGCTGTTTCAGAAATTGAAAGAATTGAAATTTTAAAAGGTGCTTCATCTGCTATTTATGGCACTGAGGCAGTAGGTGGTGTAATAAATATTATTACAAAATCCTTTTCATCATCTAAAAAAATAAAAAATATTGATGCTCAGTTTAAAAGAGGACAGTTTGGCTTGGCAAACTTTAATATCGGAGGGCTTTGGAACGATGCTAAAAATACAATTGCCGGGGGGATTAATAATAATTTTGCAAAGGGTCAGCAGCAAAGAGGTACAACGGGCTATTTTAATAACACAACTGTTTCTCTTTCCTACAAAAGAATAATCAATGCCGATTTTCAACTTAGTTTAAGAACAGCTTACGATAACCGCGATTTTGCTGCACAGAATTTTTATACAACGTTTAAAAGTGATACTGCTTCTGAAAAAGTTGAATCATACTGGAATCACATAAAACTTCAGTATAGCAAAAAAAAGCATCGGTTTAATTTTGATATCGGTTTAAAAGTGGCAAAAGACTATTATTTGTTTTCTTCAGCAGCAGTAGCCAACCAAAACAAATCAGCACTTTACCAATCTCAGATCATTTATGAAAATGAGTTATCCAAAAAAACTACTTTAATTATTGGCAGTCAGTTTATTCAAAAGCAAATTACTTCAAATGATAGAGGTAATCATACTGTAAATCAATTGGGAGCTTATTTAACCCTCAATCAAAAAATAGGGGATTTTGTAAATATTTCTCCCGCCGTTAGAATAGATAATAACAATGTATCCGGAACTGAATTAATTCCACAAATAAATCTCTCCTTTAAAAAAGCCAACTACCAATTAAGGGGATCCTTTGGTAAAACAACAAGAGATGCAGATTTTACTGAACGTTACAATAATTACGGCAAACCGCTGGTAAAAAGTGGAAGTCTAGGCAATGCTGATTTAATTCCTGAAACATCTTACAGCTATGAAATAGGAGGAGATTACTTTTTAAAGAATAATTTAAAAATATCAGCATCTGTATTTAAAAGGAATCAGCAAAACTTAATTGATTACGTGCTGACTGCTTATGCTGATATTCCCCGAAAAGACAATATTATCCCCACAGGTACATATGCATTGGCAAAAAATATTGCTAAAGTAAACACCCAAGGTTTGGAAACTGATATTGAATATAAAACAGCATTTAGCAGGCACAGCGGTTTTGTTGCAACATCCGGATTATTATTTCTTAAAAGTGAATCTAGTAACAACATACCCTCTTTTTACATTAATTCACATGCAAAATTTTTAACTAATTTTAGTTTACAATATACCTTTAAAGCGGCCAGTATTTCTATTAACGGACTTTACAAGATTAGAGCTGAAAGAGAAGCCCAAGCAATAGAAGCAACGATTTCAAAAGATTATTTTGTTTTAAATGGACAGTTGGCTTACGCTATTAAAGAAAACCGGTTAAAAGCCTTTATAGAAACAAGTAATATTTTTGACAGAAAATACAGCGATATTTTAGGGTCCATAATGTCTGGCAGGTGGATAATTGGCGGTATTCAATGTAATTTTTAACTATTATATAACTCAAAAAGAATTTATTACCTTCATTTGTCAGTTTATTAAATAATAATCCTACATTCGTACTCCAAAAATAAGAATAATGGCAAATCACGCAGCAACCAAAAAAGACGTTAGACAAAGCTCAAAACGCAGAGATCGTAACCGTTACTATGGTAAAACTACACGTAATGCAATACGTGATATTAAAGCAATAGATGAAAAAACTGCTGCATCGGATAAATTACCTTCCGTAGCATCTATGATAGATAAATTAGCGAAGCGTGGTACTATTCATAAAAATAAAGCAGCTAATTTAAAAAGTAAACTGGCCAAAAAAATCAACGCATTATCAAAATAGTATTTCCTTGAATATAATTTAAGCCCGTCATTTGAAAAATTGACGGGCTTTTTGTTGTTCTAAATTTTGCCTATGATTAAATAATAAAGACTTTTTTTATTGCATCACTTTACTATTTAATACTATCGTAATTTAAAATTCTTTCTTGTTTCACTTATTTTTGAAAATGCACAAACCATACTTCATTCTATTCTGCTTTTATACAAGCTTTTCTTTTGCCCAGCAAACCAGGTTTGAAAAAAGCAACGGCACAGAAACAGCCACCTACTTTGAAACAATAAGTTATTACAAAGCACTTGATAAAGCTTCTGACAATATTTTAATGAAGGAAGGCGGTATGAGTGATGCCGGTTATCCTTTGCACATTGTTTTAGTAAGTACCGATAAATCTTTCAATCCAACAGAATGGCATAAAAAAAACAAGGTTGTTATTATGATCAACAATGGCATTCATCCCGGCGAGCCCGATGGTATAGATGCCAGCATGATGTTGATAAGAAATATAAAGAACAGGAAAATTGTTTTACCTGTAAATGTTGTGCTGGCGGTAATACCGGTGTATAATATTGGCGGTTGTTTAAATAGAAATGCAGTAACCCGTGTAAATCAAAATGGTCCTGTAGAATATGGCTTTAGAGGTAACTCCCAAAACCTTGATCTTAACCGTGATTTTACAAAGAATGACAGTAAGGAAGCCAAAGCATTTGCAAAGCTTTTTCATTGGTTAAACCCTGATATTTTTATTGACAACCATGTAAGCGATGGCGCAGATTACCAGCACACGATGACACTTATTACAACGCAATATGAAAAATTAGGAGCAATCGCAGGCAATTGGCTAAGAAATGTTTTTGAACCACAAATCTATGTCGGCATGAAGGAAAAGAAATGGGACCTCATTCCTTATGTAGAATTTGATGGCGCAGATCTTAATAAAGGTATAAACATGTTTTACGAAACTCCCCGTTACAGCTCGGGCTATGCAGCTCTCTTTGGCACTTTTTCTTTCATACCCGAAACGCATATGCTAAAACCTTATAAACAAAGGGTTCTGTCAACATACGATTTAATGGAAACTTTTATAAATAAAGCTTCTGCAAATGCATCCGAGTTATTAGCTATAAGAAAAAAAGCAGCGTCAGAAATGATTGTTCAAAAACAGTTTCCATTAAAATGGAACATCGATAAACAAAAAAACAGCAGCATAACATTTAAAGGTTATGAACAGGATTCTGCATTAAGTGAGGTAACCGGATTAACCAAAATGTTTTATAACCGCAACAAACCATACAGCAAAGAAGTAAAATTTTTTAATTATTTTATGGCTGAAAATGGAATTGAAAAACCCAAAGCATATATTATTCCTGCGGGATGGTATGATGTTGTGGAGCGACTTGAACTAAACGGAATTAAAACACGCAGGCTTTTAAATGATACCATAATGTCAGTAAGTTTTTATAGAATTGATGAGTATAAAAGCAGGTCAATTCCTTACGAAAAACACCATGGTAATTATGCCGTGAAGACAACAAAGTTTTTAGAAAACACAACCTTTTTAAAGGGAGATTATGTGGTAGAATTGAACCAACCAGGGAACAGATACATTATTGAAATGCTTGAACCCACGGGCGATGACAGTTTTTTTGCATGGAATTTCTTTGATGCTATTTTACAACAAAAAGAAGGGTATAGCGATTACCGTTGGGAAGACATTGCCGCAGATGTTTTAAAAAAAGACATTGTGCTACAACAAAAACTTGCGGCTAAAAAAACAGCAGAGCCGGAGTTTACTAAGAATGTACCTGCCATTCTTAACTACATTTATAAAAATTCTGTGTATTACGAAAAGGCACACATGAGGTATCCGGTTTATAGGGTGGAGTAATTCAATCTAGAAGATTTGGATTGACAAAAATTTGAATTGTTGGTACAGTTTCTTCCAATTTATTTTTGAATAGCTTGCAGAACCAAGGCTTTTCCTAAATAAAATTACTGATTAGGTTCACCTACCTTGTCATGAAATTATTACTTAATGCAAATTATCTTTAGCATGAAATTATTATTCCTTGTATTATTTGCAATGCCATTGTTGGTTACTGCGCAACAAGCTGATATATTAATTCGCAATGGTAAAGTGCTGGATGGGACAGGAAATAGCTGGTACTATGCAGATGTGGCGGTAAAAGATGGAAAGATAATGGCCATAGGAAAATTATCGAATTACACAGCCCTAAAAACATTGGACGTAAAAGGGCTGATTGTAGCTCCCGGTTTTATAGATGTTCATACGCATTGCGAAGGAGATGAAAAGAAAAATCCTCTGGCTCAAAATTTTTTACTGGATGGTGTAACCACTGTAATTACAGGAAATTGCGGCTCGTCTAATACCAACTTGGCAACTTATTTTACCCTGCTGGATAGTATTAAAATGTCTATCAACATCGCTTCGTTAATCGGACACAATGATGTACGCAAAGCAGTGATGGGAGATGTTATGCGGGATCCTAATGAAACAGAATTGCAGCAAATGGAAGCCATCGTAAACCAGGCCATGAAAGATGGTGCAGTGGGTTTAAGCACCGGCTTAATTTATATACCCGGTACCTATAGTAAAACAGCAGAAGTAGTGCGCTTGGCAAAAGTAGCATCCAGTTATGGTGGTGTATATGCAAGCCACATGCGAGATGAAGCAGACAGTGTGGTGGAAGCCATTAATGAAGCAATTTACATAGGCAGAGTTGCAAACATGCCGGTTGAAATTTCGCATTTTAAATTAAGTGGTCAGCAAAATTGGGGGCGCAGTAAACAAACAATTGGTTTAATAGAAGCTGCACGTAAAGAAGGAATAGATGTAACAATAGACCAATATCCGTATACAGCAAGCAGTACAAATTTGGGAACATTAATGCCGGATTGGATTATGGCAGATGGACAAGATTCCATCGTCGCCAGGTTAAGCAATCCTGCAATTCAAAAGCAGGTAGCCAGCATTATGTTGATGAAACTTGCTAAAAGAAAACAAGCGCATTTTAGTTACCCGGTTGTGGCATTTTTTAAAGCAGATACTACTTTAAATGGTAAAAGTATTGAGCAGGTGAATCTCCTAAAAGGCAAAAAACATACTGCCAAAGACGAGGCTTACACGGTGATGGAAATGATTAAACAGGGCGGTGCACAAATGGTATTTCATGGTATGGGAGATGAAGATGTAAAACGGATTATGCAATACCCCTTTAATATGTTTGCCAGTGATGCAAGTATTAGGCAACTTGGTGTTGGTGCACCACATCCCCGAGGCTATGGTACAAATGCAAGGGTGTTGGCAAAGTATGTTAGAGGGGAACATGTTATCAGCTTAGAAGAAGCCATCAGGCGTATGACCTCATTACCGGCACAAAAATTCCAACTTAAAAACAGGGGCTTACTGCGAGAAGGTTTTGCAGCAGATATTGTAGTATTTAATGAAGCAACGGTTCAGGATCTATCCACCTATGAGCAGCCACATCGATACTCTACAGGTTTTAAATATGTATTGGTAAATGGGCAGGTTGTGATTGAGGATGAGCAACACAATGGCACAAGGAGCGGTATGGTATTAAGAAAATAAAACTTTAAAAGATGTGTCATCCGACCAAAAAAGTAAATCGGCCATTAGTTTAGTAGCTTACGTTTCCTATAGATTTCTTTACGAAGATTGTTAAAAAACCTGACCCTTTCTTTTTCCCCAACTTTACTAATCATGGTGGACTTTCCAATTAAGTTTTGCACGTTATTAAAGATAGCAGCATTAAAATTTTCATCTTTGGTTGCAACGAAATAAAGCACACTGTGATTTAAAAATGTGATTTTTGCACCATCCAGCTCCGCTACATAAGTGTTATCACCCAGTATAAGTTCATTTACAAAAAGTCTGTATTCTGCTGAATTACTCTTAGGCTCCTCTCCGATATTAAATTTAACTCCCAATTCTGCCTGTCTTTCAATATGATTAATCAGTTCTTCAACCTTTTGATACAGCAAATGAACATCTTCGATATTTTCAAATGACTCGGATTCATAATAAAAATTGATTTGTCGCAGGGTAGTGTTTATACTTTCAATATTCCATATTTCTGTCATTGGAATTTTATTGTAAAGGTTAATGATCTTTTTACTGATATCCTTATATTGATCATATCTCGGATCAATAAAAGAAAATTTTACCTTCTTCATACTATCATAATGTAGGATAGATTTCATCCAGAAAAAATACTTAAATAATGCCAGCTCCGGTATTTGAAAGTGCACAAACGGCGGAATATCCTTCATAAGTATATACATATGTTTATCCGCATGGCTGTTGAAAAAACTAAAATTCTTATACACATTTTGAAGATAATCTTCAAAAGCAGCATCTGAATTATTTTTTAGTTGCCCGGAAAAAATAAATGTGTCAGATTGAAGATTTAAAAAGTTATCAAGCGATACTTTATAGTGGGAACTCAATTTAGCCATTTCTTCAAAATTGATCGGTTTTTCACCCCGTATTCTACGATATGCGCTGTCGCTACTTATGTCCAACACTTCTGCTAGATCATCTACCATAGAAATATGACCGGGTAAATTTCCTTTTATATGCTGAAAGAAAAGCTGCTGTATACGCGGTGAGTCCATAGTGTTTAGTTTGTTAATTTATACTAATCTGTTTTAAGTATTTTAGTAATAATTGCAAATGAATATAGTGCAATTAACATTAGTTGCAAAATATACTACGAAAAAAGTGACTGAACGATCAGTAAAGGAAAATATACTGGTTTTTCAATTCCTCTACAGATTTATCAATTAAAAAAATATCTGATAACTGATTAGTTTTGAATTCATAATTTTTTTGAGAGGACTCAGATAAAATTGCACACAGATAAAAAGTAATTGATTTGTAAATCTTCTGGAAAAAAAGGATATTGGCAAGGATGTTGTTTATTTTTAATATGTAGGTATTTGTGGGCAAATAAAAGTCACTAAAAACCTCTTTCTTAATGTGAAAAAATTTTTTGTTAATATTATTTAAGACTTTTTAGAGGGTTTCGAAGTCTTCAAAAGTTGTTTGGGGATTCAACTTTTTGAAGACTTTTTTTATTTTTCCAATATTAGAAAAATGATTTAAAAAAGAAGTTGTCCACCAACTACGAGTATTCTAATTTTTAATTGGACTCTATTTCCAAATTAAATTTCTTGATTAAATTTTTCATAAAACAATTTGTTTCTATTATTGGAAATATTAAATTAATATTTACGGTAAATGTGTAGAAATGCAAATTTAGTAATTGGCGACATTATCCGAAAATATGCCTCCGCCTATTTCAAATCCATTATTACTACCCCAATGCATTATTCTCCTTTCTTTTGCTTACTTTTGCACCCCGTTCACAATTAACGGTAATAAATATTTTTAATAAACAAAAATCAGGGAAATGAGCAATTACGAATTGATGGTGATTTTTACCCCTGTGCTTTCTGAGGAGGAATATAAAACCGCCCAGAAGAAATTTGAAACGCTGGTTACAGAAAACGGCGGCGAAATTATGCACAGCAACCCATGGGGACTAAAATCACTGGCGTATCCTATTGCCAAAAAGACTACCGGTCTTTATTGGGTAATGGAATACAGTGCGCCAACCAGCTTCAATGAAAAGTTGAAAATTCAACTTTTGCGTGACGAATCCGTTATGCGCCAAATGTACACTGTACTCGATAAATACGCCGTGGAGTATAACGCTAGAAAGAGAAGTGGTGTAAAACATTTTGAACCATCTAAAAAATCGGAGGCATAAACCATGGCAAAAGCAAACGAGATTAAATATCTAACAGCAATTAAAGCAGAAAAGCGTCCGAAGAAATATTGCCGTTTTAAGAAAATGGGTATTCGTTACATCGATTATAAAGATGGCGATTTCTTAAAAAAATTTTTAAACGAGCAAGGTAAATTATTGCCACGTCGCCTCACAGGAAACTCTTTAAAATTTCAACGTAAAGTGAGCGAAGCAGTAAAGAAAGCCCGTCAAATGGCTATTTTACCATACGTAACGGATTTAATGAAATAGAATTAAGACAAAAGATTTGAGACAAAAGACTAAAGATTGCACGTTATTATTCTTTACATAATTTCAAAAAATTATACTCTGATTATTTTACAACTTTTATTATCTTTTGTTTTTCATCTTTCATGTAAAATACTTTTTTTAACCACCCTAATCTTTTAATAGAGAAAGATTATTTCAATTTATAAGTTCTAGTAATTTGGGTAAAAATGCAAAATTATGCAGGTAATATTAATACAGGATGTAAACAACCTTGGTGGTGCAAACGAATTGGTGACAGTAAAGAACGGTTACGGTCGTAACTATTTAATACCAAAGAAAATTGCAGTAGAAGCTAGTCCTAGCAACATGAAACAGATGCAGGAAAAAGTGAAACACCTGGCTAAAAAAGAAGCTAAATTATTGGCTGAATTAAATAATGTAATTACCGTACTCAAAAATGGCGCCTTAAAAATAGGTGCTAAAACGGGTACAAGCGGTAAAATATTTGGAAGTGTTACTTCAGTTCAAATAGCCCGTGCTATTAAAGAACAAAAGGGGTACGAAATTGACCGTCGCCGTATTACAATTGTAGACGACATTAAAGAACTTGGAACTTACAAAGCAAATATTGATTTTGGTAACGGTAACGAAACTGAAGTTGAATTTGAAGTGGTAGCAGAGTAATACTACAATAAAATAAAAAATGCCGCTTTCTTAGAGAATGCGGCATTTTTTGTAGAAAAAAAGCAAGAAAAATACCCATTACGAATTTAAAAAAAAAGGTATTTATTTTGTTTGTTACATTAATAATACACTTACATTTGTATTGCCTCAAGGGTTTTAGTTTTCACCGTTGGCTGATTTTATCTTTTAGTAAGTAGTTTTCAGTTCATTGTAGCACTAATGCCAAGGCATTAATTATTTATTTAAAAAGTTTATTACAATGAACATTTACGTAGGAAATCTTAGCTGGTCAATGACTGACGAAGACTTAAGCACACTCTTCACTGAGTATGGTACTGTAAGCAGTGCAAAAATTTTAAAAGACAAAATGAATGGCCGTAGTAAAGGTTTCGGTTTTGTTGAAATGGAAGATGCTGAAGCTGCGAAAGCTGCAATAGCTGCCTTAAACGAAGTTGAAATTCAGGGTCGCAAATTAATCGTTAACGAATCTCAGCCACGTGCTGAAGGTGACGATTACAAAAAACGCAGCGGTGGCGGCGGTGGTTATGGCGGCGGTGGCGGTCGTAGCAATGGCGGCGGCGGTTATGGCGGTGGCGGTGGTCGTAGCAGTGGTGGTGGATATGGTGGTGGTGGCGGAGGTCGCAGTGGCGGCGGCGGCGGTTACAGCAAAGACTATTAGAATCTGTTATAAACACGCTTTATTAAAATTCCCTTCAGCAATGAAGGGATTTTTTTTGCATTTATAAATTAATTCAATGTAGTTTTTAAGTTAAAAAATTTCATAATTTCAATAAAAAAATTGCTTTGCTTAATTTTGTAAAATAACAGAAGATTAAAGTATGAAAACAACTAAAAAATTAATTTACGGAGTTGCTGCAATTGCCTTTACAAGCCTGCTTGTTTATGCTACAAGAAGGGCAAATACAAAAAGAAGAATAGCAGAAGTAGCAGATGAAGGTTATGAAACTGCTGCTGATCTTTTATATCCAAAAACAAATCAGCGTTTTAAAAAATTACACTACGGACCGGTACTTCCTCTGCATTAAAAAAAATAAAAATGCTGCCTTGTTCGGCAGCATTTTTATTAATAATTCATAAATGTTATTTTGCACCCGGTTCGCAATTTTTTCTTATAAAATTTGTATATAATGTACTTAAATGCAAAAACGTTCCTGGACCCTCACTAATACTGTGTGTACGGTTAGGATATGCCATAAACTCAAACTGTTTACTGTTTTTTATAAGTTCATTCAGCAACATTTCTGCGTTGTCATAATGCACATTATCATCCCCGGTTCCATGTATGTACAGTAATTTTCCTTGCAAACCTTTTACATTGTTTATTGGGGACCCTTTTACAAAATCTTCCATATTTTCCTGTGGCAAACCCATGTACCTTTCCTGATAAATATTATCGTAATTAAGTTGGTTACCTACAGCGGCAATTGCTACTCCAGTTTTAAAAATCTCCGGGTAATTAAACATTAAATTTAATGTTGAAGACCCCCCCCCACTCCAGCCCCAAACGGCTACTCTGTTTTTATCCATATAAGGTCGCTCCAGTATTTTTTTTGCACCTGCAGCCATGTCAGCAATATTGAGCGTACCAATTTTTCTATAAATAGATTTTCGCCACTTTGCACCTTTTAAAGAAGGTGTTCCTCTGTTATCTACTGCTACCTGAACGTAACCATCAGCACTCATATCGCCTGTGTATAAAAAGTTGACATGCCTGCCATATTGGTCTCCTACTGTAGCAGCGGCTGGTTCCCCATAAACGTAAAAAACTACCGGGTATTTTTTGGATGCGTCAAAATTTGAAGGCTTGTTAATCCAGGCATCCAAAACGACATTATCAGCAGTGGTTATTTGTATATATTCAATATTCCTTTTCGCATCAAGTTTGATATTGTTCGCAATACTTTTTGCAACAGATAAAGGTCTGTTATCAGGCAGTGTTATCCATTCATCTACCGGAAAAGTATTGTAATTACTAAAGCTGTGTAAGGCATATTTTGCATTAGGGCCAATATCGTAAGCGTGGGTTCCCTTTAATTTATTGTTGCTAACAAGTTCAGGCTCATCTTTACCCAGACTAATTCTTACTCTGTACAAATACAGTTGTGTAGCATTTGTGGGGGAAGCGGTAAAGTAAACGTAATTATTAACTTCATCTATTGCTTTTAATGTGCCGATGTCGTAATTTCCTTTGGTTAATAAAGTAACTGTTTTCCCATCTCTGCTTATTTTATAGATATGTCTCCAACCGTCTTTTTCACTTATCCATAAAAATTCTTTACCTCCGTTAATCCAGTTCCAGCCAACGGGGTTATCTGTATTTAAATCAACCCAGGCATCATCATTTTCCGCCCAAAAAGTTGCAGACGATCCATCAGACACCTTACAATAAATCAATTTACTTTCCTGTTGTTTACGATCCAGCTGCTGCACAATTAATTGATTTGATTCACTCCACTCCATTCGTGGAATATAGTGTTGTCGGGGATCTCCCTCTATATTCATTCTCCGTATCTGCCCACCGGCAAGGTTTACTACACTTATATATGCAGGTGAAGGGCTCTCGCCAACCTTTGGATACTCAATAGGTATTATTCGGGAATAAACAGAATCAGTAGTGTTAATCATATAATAATCTCTAATTTTTCTGGCATCAATTTGCCAATAGGCAATTTGCTTGCTATCCGGGCTCCACCTAAATCCATCCCTACAACCAAATTCTTCTTCATATACCCAATCAAACGTACCGTTAATTAATTTTCTTGAACCATCCTGCGTAAGTTTTTTAATTTGCCCTGTTACAATATCTTCTGAATAAATATTGCTTTCGCTTACATAAGCAACATATTTACTGTCAGGAGAAAATTTTGCAAACATTAAAGATTGCAATGCAAGCCCTTTGCCCAGTTGCATTAATTTGTTTGTTGCTGTATTCATAACCCAATAATCACCACGTGTATTGTAGCGCCAGACTTTAACAGTGTTAGCAAAAAGCAATATTTTTGCTTTATCATTACTGTAATTAAATGACTGCACTTTAAGAGATACCAAGCTTCCTGAAGGTATCAAAGATTCTTTATTTACAAGTATAGTTTGTGCTTCAGTTTTAGCATCAACCCTTACAATACCACCATTCTTAAAATCATAATAACCTGTTCCGTCGGCCATCCAGTTAATTCCCTGATCCTGCGCAACAATTACATTTGCACAAAAGAACAGTAACATAAAAATTATTAATTTTCTTTTTATCATCTTAATTAAATTTTAAACATAAAAATAAGCAATAACAAATTCAATTCAAAGCTTTGATAACTGTGTACCAAATTGATATAATTTTGTAACACAATTTGAACTAATGAAAGCTTACAAAAGAAGACAATGGAAAAAGAAAAATTAAGGATTGATAAATATTTGTGGAGCATCCGTTTATTTAAAACAAGAAGCATTGCTGCAGAAGCATGCGAAAAAGGGAAAGTAAAGTATAATGGTGCGGCTGTGAAAGCATCGAAGCAGGTGCATATTGATGAGGAATACGAGGTAAAAACGGAAGCTAAAAAATGGTTGATAAAAGTTACAGCACTTTTACACAATCGAGTACAATTCAGCGAAGCAATAAATTTTTATATTGATATTTCTCCTGAAGAAGTGGAAGATAAACTTCAGTATCAGGGCGCAGCTTTTCATACGGGTAAAAGATTAAGTAAAGTAGGCAGACCAACAAAAAAAGAGAAAAGGGATTTGGATGGGTTTATGGGAGATTGAGGAAGATATGAGATGTAAGATTTGAGACAAAAGATTAAAGACCAGAGAAAACGTAAACAATGCGTTATGTTAAGTAAGATTTCATTTTTAGAAATTGGATAATGACAATAGATATTATAAGTGTAGTGCCTGATTTGCTCACATCCCCATTTGCACATTCTATAATGAAACGTGCGGCAGATAAGGGTTTGCTTGTAGTGAATGTTATTAATTTAAGAGACTACACAACCTATGCAAGAGCGCAGGTAGATGATTACCAGTTTGGCGGGGGTGCAGGTATGGTGATGATGATAGAGCCTCTGGTAAATGCTGTGGAAAGTTTGCAGAAAGAAAAACAACACGATGAGGTTATTTACCTGACACCTGATGGAGAAACATTCAATCAAAAAATGGCTAATTCACTTTCGCTAAAAAATAATTTATTACTGATTTGCGGGCATTACAAAGGAATAGATCAACGGTTTAGAGATCATTTTGTAACGAAAGAAATATCTATTGGCGATTATGTATTAAGTGGCGGAGAACTTGCAGCAGCAGTACTTACAGATGCAATTGGAAGATTGTTACCCGGTGTTTTAAATGATGAAAGCTCTGCACTTACAGATTCATTTCAGGATAATTTACTGGCACCGCCCGTTTATACCAGACCTGAAATTTTTAGAGGCTGGAAAATACCGGAGATTTTAAAAAGCGGTAACCATAAATTGATTGAAGATTGGCGCCACAACCAGGCTGTAGAAAGAACAACTTTAAGAAGACCGGATATACTTGAACAACAAATTGATTAGCTAATTCGTAAATGTGCTAATACAAAAGCCCCTGAATGTTTCAGGGGCTTTTGTATTAGGATGTATAAAAACTAATTCTTAAAGATATTTTCATCAACTGCAACATTACTTTCAATTTTATCAAATACTACAGGGCCTTGAGGAGTTGAAGTACCATAAGCGAACCAATATCCATCAGCATTTTGTTTGTAATTGCTGTAAGTTGTTTCCACATTCATTTCAACACCATCCGGACCGGCAGCTTTTGCAGTTGTCTTCGTAAGCCTGTTACTTTTTACATCAATAAAATAGAAGGCAGTTTTACCGGATTTGCCTGTCAACTTTAATTTATACGTATCGGTACCATCGACTTTTTCATTGCCTGCAAATTCTACTGATGAACCTTTTTCTTTGTAGTTAACCAAGGCTCCCTGTATATCCAAAGCAGGTTGCATTCCTTTTACAGTTTCAGCATCCATTTCTTTTGGTTCTGTCATTTGTTGTATAGGAAAAAACATAAAAGCTTTTTCAGGAGTTACAATTTGGTAATTAGAAGTTCCCATTACTTCAACATCTACTCTAAATCCTTTCAGTTGAGAAACGGTAAATACCATTGGTATATCCATGCCCTGCATACTTAAACTACCACTCTTTTTTACAGTTTTGAGCGAAGCAATTTTTGAAACACCACCCATTGCTTCAACATTTTTAGCAATTATTTGATCTGCAGTTTGTGCAGCTAAATTTATTGTGGTTAATGCAAATGTTGCAACCAATAAATTTTTAATCTTTTTCATATTTATTATTTTAGGGTTTAGGCTGCTTTGTTTTTTTAAATATCATTGATTTAAACAATTACTGATTACAAATATAATGTATCAATACATTTGCAATTAAAAACGGAGTCTTAAATTTTAATTATTACACAAGCGGATAAACAGCCATTTAAACGATGAATAATTCATGTAACCTAAAGGGAAATATTGTTGATATGATTAATGAGAGCATCTTTTTTGGGGAAGTGAAGGTTACAAATGGTAAAATTAAAAGTATTGCCAAAATAAGTTCTATCCGGCATGAAGGGGAACCATATATTTTACCGGGTTTTATTGACAGCCATGTACACATAGAAAGCAGCATGTTGATTCCATCTGAATTTGCCCGGCTTGCAGTTTTGCATGGCACTACAGGTACCGTCAGCGACCCTCATGAAATTGCAAATGTATGCGGTATGAAAGGCGTAAAATTTATGATTGATAATGGCAAAAAAGTACCGTTTAAATTTCACTTTGGTGCGCCAAGTTGTGTACCTGCTACAATTTTTGAAACAGCAGGTGCAGAATTAAATGTAAAAGATGTGGAAGAGTTGCTTGCAATGCAGGAAATTTTTTACCTGAGTGAAATGATGAATTTTCCAGGTGTGCTGAGCAAAGATAAAAATGTAATGCAAAAAATAGCTGCTGCAAAAAAAATGAATAAACCTGTAGATGGCCATGCGCCGGGTTTAAGAGGGCAAGCTGCAAAAAATTATATAGATGCGATATCGTACATTCCTTACATAAACGGAATCCCCCCTTTGGGGGGCGGGGGGGCCACAGACCATGAATGTTTTACAGCCGAAGAAGCTTTGGAAAAACTTTCTTACGGAATGAAAATTTTAATACGGGAAGGCAGTGCCGCCAAAAATTTTGATGCATTGGTGGATTTATTGCATGATCACTCAGATAACATGATGTTTTGCAGCGATGATAAACACCCTGACAGTTTAGCTGCAGGACATATCAATAGCCTGTGTGCTCGTGCTGTGGCGCACGGTATAAATATTTTTAAAGTATTAAAAGCAGCGTGTGTAAACCCTGTACAGCATTATAAAATGAAAAGCGGTTTATTAAAAACTGATGACGCCGCAGATTTTATAGTTGTAAAGGATCTTATTGATTTTGTTGTTTTAAAAACTTTTATTGATGGTTGTTTGGTAGCTGAAGATGGTAAAACTTTTATAGAATCTGTAAGTTGTGATGTTATAAATAATTTTAACTGCCAAGTAAAAAAATCATCACACTTTCAACTTCCTGCAAAAGAAGGGCAAAGAGAAATTAATGTAATAGAAGCATTAGAGGGACAGTTGATTACCAATAAACTTATTAAAAATGCGCTTATTAAAAATGGGTTTATAGAATCTGATGTTGTAAATGATATTTTAAAAGTTGTAGTTGTAAATAGATATTATGAAGCCCCTGTAGCTATTTCATTTATAAAAAATATTGGCTTAACAAATGGAGCTATTGCCTCATCCGTAGCACATGACAGCCACAATATTGTAGCAGTAGGTGTAGATGATGAAAGTATTTGTGAAGCCGTAAATCTTATCATAAAAGAAAAAGGAGGAATTAGTGCTGTATCCAAAAATGTAAAAATGATTTTGCCACTACATGTTGCAGGGTTAATGAGTACCGGTGATGGTTTTAAAATAGCAACTGACTATACAGCAATAAATAATTTTGCAACTAAAACCCTGGGAAGCAGCATGGGCGCACCTTTTATGACATTATCCTTTATGGCATTACTGGTAATACCTCATTTAAAACTAAGCGATAAAGGTTTGTTTGATGGAGACGCTTTTAGCTTTATTGATTAATAACAAGCATTTAAAATTTAGCACCGATAATTTTAAATGCTACGCTGTCGGTATCTTTTGGGGTAAAATATTTAGACTTAAATTTTTTCTTGCCACCCGGTGCGATTGTTTCATAAAGAACTTCATGATCCTCCTCTAAAAGTGTACCTGTTTTGCTATAGAAAAAAACCTTTACATCCACATCTTTATAAGCAACAATTTTTGCCCTGTTAATAATTTGACCTTTTATAATCGATTGTCCAAGTATATTCTTTTTCCTCACACCGTTTACAGAAAGAAAAGCAGGAGGATTTTCCTTTTCAGCTTTTTCTAAATTGATTTTACCTTTAATGTAATTCGTATCAGTACTCAAATCATAATCATTTTTATTTTCACAGGAAATTAATAGAAAAACCGGAATAAGAAAAGAGAAAATATTTTTCATTTAAATAAAATTGTTGGTGTAACTATAGTCAAATATAACTTTAGCAACTGATTTTATTTTAGTTTTGATTTTGTTAAGAATTTTTTTAACTAATTTTTCATTAAAGATAAATTGCGGGCTTAATGGTACACAATTTTAGCAATGAGCATTCCTTAATAAGTAACTGGGTAAGCGAGCTCAGATGTATTGATGTGCAAAAAGACCGCATGCGCTTTAGAAGAAATTTAGAACGTATTGCAGAGGTAATTGGCTATGAGATAAGTAAGAATATGGAAACAGAAGATGTTGATATTACTACACCAATGGGCAAAGCAAAATGTAAAGTTTTAAAAGACCAGCCTGTTTTAGCTACCATTTTAAGAGCAGGATTAGCCATGCATAATGGTCTGCTAAGTTATTTTGATAAAGCAGACAATGCTTTTTTAAGTGCCTACAGGAAGCACAATGCTGATGGTACTTTTGAAATTGCATTGGAATATATGAGCTGCCCGCCAATAGATGGCCGAGTTGTTATTGTAAGCGACCCTATGCTCGCTACCGGAGCATCTCTGGTAAAAGCTATTCAATATATAAGGGATGCAGGCAATATTAAAGAATTGCATGTGGTTTGTGCTATTGCCGCTACAAAAGGTATAGAAACCCTCTTAAAAGCTGAACCTGCAGCCACAATTTGGTGTGGGGCAATAGATGATAATTTATCAGCAAAAGGGTATATTTTACCAGGGCTGGGTGATGCAGGTGATCTTGCTTATGGATCAAAAATGCAACAATAAATTTCCCTTTTTTCATCATTACATAATTGTTTGTAGGTTTTTCAAATTACAGGCAGCATTTTAGATGAATTTGTTATCTTTAAGAAATAGAACAGTTTAGCTAATGAGAAAAATTTCTTTATTAATTTTCGCCGCATTTTTTGCAGTTTGTACTTATGCACAAGATCCTCATTTTTCACAATTTTTTGCCTCACCATTAACTTTAAATCCAGCATTTACAGGAAAATTTGATGGGCAATGGAGATTAGCTGTAAACCATCGGGACCAATGGCCATCAATACCTAAAGCTTATGTTACAACAAGTGGATCTTTTGATTTTAGTATCATGAAAGATAAATTGCCGGCTGGTGATGTTTTCGGTATCGGAATTTCAGGATTATCTGATGCAAGTGCAAATGATCAATTAAAATTAAATTATGGATCCCTTTCTTTATCTTATCACAAAGCATTAGATGAAGATGGTTATAATACAATTGGTGCAGGTTTTCAAGGAACATACAGCAGTTTAACTTTAGATGAAGGCAAACTTACCTTTGAAGATATGCTAAGGCAAAATGGTTTTACAGGTGCCCGAACAGATTTTTTAACGAATGGTAATAATCATAATTATTTTGATGTAAATGCAGGTATTTTATTTTCAGGTTCAAGCAATGGCATTAATAACTATTATGCTGGTGTTTCTGTTTATCATGTAAACAGACCAAAAGTGGGTTTTAAAGAACAGAACTATCTTTTGGCAAATAGAATAACGTTGCATGGCGGCGGTTCAGTTCCGGTTGCTGATGCACTAACTTTAAATGCCTCGTTTATTTATCAAAGTCAAAGCAAGGCTAGTGAAACAACATTGGGAGGTGCTCTGGCATACAATTTAAACAAAGATGAATCTAATCCATCCAGTATTTTTATTGGCTCGTGGTTAAGAATAAATGATGCTTTAATTCCTTATGTTGGTTTAGAAGTTGGTGGTTTAAGAATTGGTGCCAGTTATGATGTTAACATCAGCAGTCTTAAAACAGCAACCGCAAGCAGAGGCGGCTCAGAATTTTCTTTGATTTATATAAAAAGAAAATCGGAATCAAAAGGTATTCCTTGTCCGAGGTTTTAAATTTATTGAAATATAGTTTTTAAAAAATCATTACTTTTTGCGGTGATTTTTTTTTGTTTACCATGTAACATTTCGCCACCAAGTCTAAAACCACAACTTGCAACCATCAACCCTTAACCATTCACATCTCACGTCTCACATCCTTATTTCACAGGCCTTCCACTAACAAATTTATTTCCTCTTACAAAAAACCTGTACGGCAATTCTGCATCTGTTCCTGCACCATCAATTCCTATTCTTTTACTTGTTCCAATTTCATCTTGTAAAAATGAAAAATCATCTTTATAAATATTGATTATTTTCTCGCCCATCTTTAAACCTGAAATATTTTTAGATATTCCCATTGCTTTTGCAACGTTGCCTGGTCCTTTAGTAAGGGTATTATCAAACATTTTTTTGCCAGTTCTTTCAAGCATAATTTCAATTCCTCTTATAGGTTCTAAAGCTCTTATTAAAATTGCATCGGGCACATTTAAATCATTTGTAACTATATTAAGCATGTTATGCATGCCATAACATATGTAAACATAAACCGCACCTGCAGCAGCATACATGGCTTCATTTCTTAAAGTGCGTTTTCCATTATAAGCATGTGAGGCTTTGTCATCATTAGCTACATAAGCTTCTGTTTCTACAATACGTCCGCTTGTAATTTTTCCATCTATATTCGTTACAACAATTTTACCAAGCAGATCTTTTGCAATTTCTATAACCTCATTTCTTTGATAAAATGCAAGAGAAAGTTTTTCCATTTGAGATCTGTAACTTTAAGCGAATTTAAACATTCAGGACAATTAGCAATGCTCAGAGAAATCATCATTTCAATACAATCCTATTTTGCCGCACACCAATTTATTAAAAAACATGGTTTATGGAAATGGATTATGATACCAGGCATTATTTATTGTATTCTTTTTATTGCAGGACTTTATCTTTTTGGCATAAGCAGTGTAAATGCCATTGAGTTTATTTTACTTAAAAGCGGCATTAGAGCCTGGCTTGAATCTATGGAGGACAGCTGGCTTAATCTTTTGGTAATTGTGGGGCAGGGAATAATTATATCTGTTTTATTTTTTTATTATTTTTCACTGTTCAAATTTATTTTCTTAATTATTGGCTCTCCGGTTTTTGCATATTTAAGTGAAAGAACTGAAAGCATTTTGGAAGGCAGAGATTTTCCTTTTAGCTTTCCTCAACTCTTAAAAGATATGTACCGTGGCAGTAAAATAGCGCTTAGAAATTTACTTTGGCAAACTGTGTATGTCTTAACCATTCTTATACTTTCTTTTATACCTGTAATTGGTTGGATTGCTCCTTTAGTTGCATTACTAACTGAATGTTATTATTTTGGATTTTCTATGCTTGATTACAGCAGTGAAAGAAATAAACTTTCTACAACACAGAGTATAGAATTTATTAGTAAGCACAAAGGCCTTGCAATTGGTAATGGGCTCGTATTTTATTTAATGCATTTAATACCTATTTTAGGTTGGCTGGTAGCACCAACTTATGCTGTAATAGCTGCTACACTTAGCTTACACAAAGCAAGAGAAAAAAAAGTAATAATTTAAAAGTTTTATGGCTAATATATATTTGATTCCCTGCGTACTCGCAGAAGATGCTTCGCAAACAATTCCAAATTACATTATAGATGCTGTAAAAAAATGCAATGTAATTTTTGCAGAAAATGAAAGAACGGCAAGACGGTTTTTAAAGATGATGGACAAAACCATTGTTATTGAGGCGTACGAATGGTTTGCCATTCACAAAGCAGAAGAAGAAGAATTAAGACACTTTACACAAAAAATAAAAGAAGAAAAAACAATTGCAATTATAAGTGAAGCTGGTTGCCCCGGCGTTGCTGATCCAGGACAAATATTAATAGCTGCAGCCCACAAATTAAACTGTAATATAAAACCGCTTGTAGGCCCAAATTCTATTTTACTTGCGCTAATGGCAAGTGGTATGAATGGACAACAATTTGAATTTGTAGGTTATTTACCAATTGATAATGCAGACAGAATAAAAAGAATAAAGGAGCTTGAAATATCGTCTCAAAAAAATAACAGTACCAAAATTTTTATAGAAACGCCCTATAGAAATAGCCAACTTGTTGAAAGTATTTTAAAAACCTGCGAGGGTAAAACATTGTTTTGTATTGCTGTAAATTTAACATCCAAAAATGAATCTATAAAGACAATGCAGATAAATGAATGGAAAATAAAAAAGCCGGAGCTTCACAAGCTCCCGGCCATATTTTTATTGTATGCAGGTAATTTAAATTAAATATTATTGTTCAACAGTTACAGCATCAACGATATATTCACTATCTCCACGCCAGGAAAGTGTGCCTTTTTTTTGTTCATAATGTACCTTAACTTTCTTGCCTTCATAATCCATCATTCTTTTTGCTAAACTATCGATTGTTATAGAAAAGTAAAATTTTTCCGAAGCCAATGCAACATTGTTTGTAGAAGATATACTGCTCAAAACAAGTTCACCTTCATAGGTTTTCATTAAGTTACCCTTACGAGATAATTTTTGCAACATGCCTGATCTGAATCCATCGCTGTAAGTATAATAATATTTCCAATAAAAAAATCCGCTACTAATAATTATTACAAAAAACACAGTTACGAAAACATATTTTCCACAACCATTTTTTTTCGTCAAACCTACTTCATTCCCAGATTTAGAAATTTCATTTTTTGCTTCCATAATTTATTTAATTTTAAAATACAAATTATAAGCCATATTCGCTTACTAGCCATATTAAAGCAGCCATATTTAAAGCTCCTAGATCAAGCTCTCTTTTACTTACAGCCTCAAACACGTCTGTTTCCGCATGGTGTATATCAAAATACCGCTGGCTATCCGTTTGTAAACCTGCAAGAGCCGTTCCTATTTCTTTTAAAGGCCCAACATCTGAACCACTCCCCTTTTCATTAAAATCATAAACACCGTACGGAAAAAATAAAGATGACCATTCCTTTACTACCTGTTCTTTTTGTGAAGACATGTCTAGATTAAAGCCACGAGGTGTAAATCCGCCGGCATCACTTTCCAAAGCAAATATATTTTGCTCCCCTTTTTGCTTTACATTTTGCAGGTATGCTATAGAACCTCCTCCACCATTTTCCTCATTCATAAAAAGTACAGCCCGTATAGTTCTTAACGGTTTAATTACCTGAGCCTTTATGCTTCTTATAATTTCAATACTTTGAACAACGCCTGTACCATCATCATGTGCACCTTCTGCTAAATCCCAACTGTCTAAATGTCCACCGACTGTTATAATTTGTTCAGGAAATTTTACACCTCTAATTTCTCCAATAACATTAAATGAATTTGCTGTTCCCATCATTTTACAATTAGATTTTATGAATCCTTTTACAATTTTACCTGATTGCAATACAGCACTTAATTTGTTTGCCGTTTGTGTACTAATGGCAACTGCCGGTATTTTTGGAAAAGAATCATTGTATACTGTTGCTCCGGTATGTGGGTGGTCATCCTCATTGCTTGCAAGGGATCTTACCATTACTGCAACAGCACCAAATTTTGCAGCTAAAGAAGGACCTGCTCTACGGCCAACACCACTTTCGCTATAGGCACGAAAAGTTTTAACGTAGGTAGGATTCATTTCTATATTTATTAAAACAATTTTGCCCCGCACATTTATTTTAGAAATATCATCTATCTTTTTTATCTCTACAATTTCTGCATTTATTAATTTGCCATTTGTGCCTTCACTATTGCCAAGCGATGTGAGTTTTATTTTTTCTTTGAGTCCATTTATTATAATGTAACCTTCCTCAATATCGCCTCTTACCCAATGTGGTACTACACAAGGTTGTAAATAAACGGTATCTGCTCCAGCAGTCTCAAGCATTTTTTTAGCGGCATAAACTGCTTTCAAAGCATTTGAAGAACCACTCAATCTTGGCCCAATATCTTTACAAAGCATACGCAGGTTTTTATACGCAGTACTGTTGACCATTACTTCATCGGCCAGTTTTTTAATTTGTAAACTGTCATTTTTATAATTTTTATTTAAAGATTGCTGTGACTTGCAGAACGTGGCAAAAAATAAAAGAACTGCAAAAGATAAAAAAGATTTCATGTACATAATATTTACGGGACAAACTTAATCTTTTACCGGAAGATGGAAATAGATATATCAAAACAGAATCAAAAGATTGATTTCCAGTATTAAAAAATTAAAAGTTTTAATAAAAGACCAGGCAGTTGGCAATCTTAAAATAATTCTATTTTATGATTACATTGCAACATCATTTTAGCACAGATTTATTTATGAATATAGCAATTGTATGTTATCCAACATTAGGTGGAAGTGGTGTTTTAGCTACAGAACTTGGCAAGGCACTGGCAGAAAAAGGACACAACATTCATTTTATAACATACCAGCAACCAGTAAGATTAGGGGGCTTTCATGCAAATATTTTTTACCATGAAGTAAGGGTTCCAACTTATCCTCTTTTTGATTTTCCACCTTACGAAACTGCATTAGCAAGCGCAATGGTAGATGTTGTAAAAAACCAGGATATAGATTTACTGCATGTGCATTATGCCATTCCGCATGCGGCTGCTGCTTATATGGCAAAACAAATTCTTGCCAAACAAAACAAAAAAATTCCGGTTATTACTACTTTGCATGGTACAGATATTACACTTGTAGGAAGAGATAAAACTTACAGCCCCGTTGTAACTTTTTCTATGGAAGAAAGTGATGCTCTTACAGCTGTTTCTAAAAATTTAAAAGCTGAAACTTACCGCAATTTTAAAATCGATAAAGAAATAGATGTCATTTATAATTTTGTGGATGTAAAACGTTTTCACAAAAAACCTATTGATGCTTTCAAAAAATTAATAGCACCAAATGGGGAACGAATTATTGTACATGCATCTAATTTTAGAAAAGTAAAAAGAGTTGCTGATGTTATTAAAACTTTTCAGCTTGTTGCAAAAGAAATTCCTTCAAAATTATTGTTGATTGGCGATGGCCCTGAGCGGCCTGACTTGGAAGCAATGACCAGGGATTGTGTGAATAAAGATGATATAAAATTTTTGGGGAAACAGGAACAGATGGAAGATTTGTTACCCATTGCAGATTTGTTTTTATTACCCAGTGAATACGAAAGTTTTGGTCTTGCAGCTTTAGAAGCAATGGCTGCAGAAGTCCCGGTTATTTCTTCAAATGCCGGAGGCTTACCCGAAATTATTGTTGATGGCTATTGTGGTTATATGAGTAACGTTGGCGATGTAGAAGACATGGCCAAAAACGCCATAAAAATTTTAAAGGATGATATAGTTTATGCAGCGTTTAAAGCAAACGCCCTTAAACAGGCTGAGCTTTTTGATATAGAAAATATTGTGCCTCAGTACGAAGCACTGTATAAAAGGGTATTACAATAGTTATTACCTGTGCCTTAACCATTTTTCAGGATCAAGATCTGCATTGCCTTTAGCACTGTAAAAATCTATAGAACCAATACCATCAAGGTTTGATGCTACCCTACCCAAAACCTGACCTGTCTTTACTTCCTGGTTCATTTTTACTGCTACAGCATTTAAATTACTGTAGGATGTAAAATAGTTTCCGTGCTTTACAGTTACTAAATATTTTTCATCATCTATTTCAGTGACAAGAATTACTGTACCATCAAATACTGCTTTCACACCTGTACCAATAGCTGATGATATTGTTACAGCACTATTTTCGATCCAAGCTTTACTAGGTAATTGATAGCGCCCATAATGGTTTAAAACAGCACCATTATCTACAGGCCAAGGTAAGCTGCCTTTGTTTCTTTCAAAACTGTTGTTTAAAGCAATATTACTTGCATTAAAAGTAGATGATACAGGCGCCACTGCAGTTAAAGGTTCTTTTATAACACGGGGTTTTACAGGCTCAATAACAGTTGTTGGTTTACCTGCAACAACGGCAGCAGCATTTGATTTTGTTATTTTATCATTTTCTAATTTTAATTTTCTTGCTTCAACTGCAGCTAAATCCCTTAGATTTTTTAGTTTTCTTTCTTCAACCACTTTCCTTTCATAATCTGCTTTGATAGCAGCTGCGATAGCTGATTTTATAGCCCTGTTAACTTTAGCTATCTGTTTTTGCTTGGCAGCTATTCTTGCATTTAATCCACTTCCCTCTTTTTTTAATTGTACAACTATTTTATCCTGTTCAAGTTTTTGCTGTTCCAATACATTTAATTCTTTGCTCTGTTCACCAAGCGTTACATTTTTTGTTTGTTTGGATGCACCAAGATCCTGTAATCTTTTTCTCCGTAACCCCTGTGTCCGCAAAATATTCTGACCCTGCATTTCTCTGTAAGTACGGTAACTTTTTAAATAAGAAATACGTTTAATAGCGTCGTTAAAATTATCCGCAGAAAAAATAAAATTTATAAACTCATAATTGCCTTTGTTTTTATAAGAATAAACCATGCTTTTGGCATATTCCTGTTTTAAAGTATCGAGTAATTTATCATATCTGTTTACATCCTTTTGTATAGTATAAATATTATTATCCAGAATTCGTAAATCTTTTCCAATATTTTCTAAAACTCTACCCTGTAAATTAACCTTATTTTTAAAGAGTGATAGTGTTGTAAGATTTTGCTTTGTAACTTCTTTATTGCTGTTTAATAATTTTTGAGTTTCATCAATTTCTCTCTTTAACTGCACACGTTGCTTTTCCAACTCTTCTCTTGTTTGTGCAAAAGAACTTAATGTAAAAAAGGAAATGATTACAAAAGAAATGGTCACTCTCAACATAGTCTGGTGTTTAGAAAATAATAAATAATAGGAAAATATCATTTATTATTAAGAAATTAAAAATAAGGATTAATTCTTTTTATAGTTTTTAGGTACTGAGAAATACACCGATAATTCTTTGTTAAACTCAAATTGCTTAAAGTTCATTCTAACATCAAGTTTATTTTTTTCACTGGCAATTATTTGCCTGTAGGTTGAAAATTTAAATCCATTATTATTTTCGTAACTATCGTATGTAAAATCCGCTGTTCGGTTTCTTGCAAAATTTACATCATCGAGTTTTGAATGTTTAAGCGTATTATCTGAAGTGGAAATAGTAAGTAGATTTTTAAACTCGCTGTTTATTGATGATACCAGTAAAAATTCTTCAAATTTTCGTACGTTAATATTACTATCGCTGTAAAAAATGGGATTACCAACCAATAAATTTTGTAGTGTTTTTAAATTGAAAGGAATTTCGGTAATTTCCTGTAAATAGCTTATAGATCTATATTGAACTTCTTTTTCCTGTTTGTTTAAAAGTATTACACTGTCCTTCGTGATCAACAACCGAAATACTTCAAGGTTTAATATTGAAGCAGAAATAGAAATCCATATTGCGCTGTCTTTAATTATACGGATATTTGCCAGTAAATCAGGTTTTCTGCCTTTACTGTCATCAATTTCAAGTTTAATTTTTGCAGAAAATGTTTTAAAATCAATGAAGTTTTTTTTAATTATTTCTTTTGTCGAATTAATTAAAAGGAATGAATCCGCGGGTGATCTCATTTCAATAACTTTTGTTGTATCCCGGGGCGCTATGGCTTTTGTGATAATTCTGCCAGATTTGCATTGAGTAAAGAATAATGATAATAATATTATAAATATCCAACCGGTTACTTTCATAAATTTTATTTTAAACCCCTGTATGTCCGAAGCCGCCTGCATTACGCTCTGTTTCATTTAATTGTTGTACAAGTATCAATTCGGCTTTTTCAACTTTTGCTACAACCAATTGCGCAATTCTATCATTATTATTTATTGGGAAAGGAAGGTTACTTAAATTGATAAGTAATACATTTAATTCTCCTCTGTAATCACTATCGATAGTACCAGGTGAATTTAAACAAGTAATCCCGTTTTTTAAAGCTAATCCACTTCTCGGCCTTAACTGACCTTCGTAGCCTTGTGGTATTTCTAAAAATATTCCTGTAGGTATGAGCCTGCGCTCTAATGGTGAGAGGACAATAGTTTCTAATAAATTTGCTCTGATATCCATACCTGCAGATCCGGAGGTTGCATAATGCGGCAAATCATTATTTGAAATGTTTTTAGCATTTATTTTAATTATATTATTCATTTTTTTTCTTTTTTAATAGAACTGTAGCATTAGCAAACAATCCTTCCTCTCGCCCTGCAAAACCCATTTTTTCGCTGGTTGTTGCCTTAATAGAAATATTTTCCAAATCAGTATGTAAAATTGCTGCAATGCCTGTCCGCATTTCTTCTGCAAAAGGCATTATTTTGGGTAGTTCAACACAAACAGTTGAATCTACATTTATAACTTCATACCCTTTTAAAACTATCAGATCGTAAGTTTTTGTAAGTAAAATTTTACTATCTATGTTTTTATAAGAATTGTCAGTATCAGGAAAATGTTTACCAATATCGCCAAGGCTTAAAGCTCCAAGAAGAGCATCACATATTGCATGTAATAATACATCTGCATCGCTGTGGCCTAAAGCCCCTTTGTAATGTGGTATATGTACGCCCCCTATCCATAAATCTCTGCCTTCAACAAGTTTGTGAAAATCAATTCCGGTTCCTACTCTATAACCCATAAATTTAATTTGCGGCAAAGGTGCATAAAACTTGTTGTAATAAAAAGACGTTCTACAACAGCAGAACGTCCTTATATTATTTTATGAGATTGTAATTAATTATCGAAATTAAATAACAAACTAAAACGTACCGTGTTTGAAAGAGGGTTTCGGCTTATGCCAGAACCCGATGGAAATATGTATGCAAGATTTAAACCAATTACATTATATCTCAGGCCTGCACCTACAGTTGCGTAACGTCGGTTGCCTTTTAACGGACTTTCGTAGAAATATCCCGCACGGAAAGCAAATTGTTCTTTATACCAATACTCCGCACCAATTGAAGCGGTTACCTCACGAATTTTTTCAGAACCACCACCCGGTGCATTTACCAATGATTTGCCCCAACTGCTTACTACATTTTGACTGCGGTAGCTAGCAATACTTGCAGCAGCAGTATCGGGAGTAGGGACCAACAGTTTATTAAGATCAACTGCAAAAGTTAATTTACTGTCAGCATCGAATACTTTTGTATAAGCACCACCTAACCCGAGGTTTGCAGGAATAAAATCTTTTTGTGCGTTATCGTCTGTATAAGAAATTTTGGAACCTAGGTTGCTTAAGGTAATACCGTAATTAAAACCCTCTCCATTTTCAGCTGCACCATTATGGAAGAAATGAAGATCTGCAGCAACTGCACTACCCTTTTTGTAATTGACCCCATTGTAAGTACCATTTGCAAGATTAGAACTAATGTAACGAACACCAATTCCAAGACCAGATTTAGGACCTAATTTTCTCGAATAACCACCTTCAACTGTATATTCACGAGGACGGTTACTACCTAGATCCTGACCGGATTGGTCAGTAAATTGAATATCACCTAAACTAAAATATCGTAGACCGATAGATAAAGCCTGGTTATCATCCAATTTGTAATATCCCGCTAGAGAAGCTATATAAACATCTTTTAAATTTAGATCGTTTAACCATGGAGTATAAGTAACACCAATTGAACCTTTTTGTTTGGCAAAAGGAGTTTTACCCAAATTCCAAAAGTTGGAATATGCGTCAGCAGCAGTTGCAATACCTGTTTCTCCCATCCCAGTACTACGGGCATCTGGAGAAATACGTAACATTGGAACTGCCGTAGTTACTACGTTATTAGTTTTGTCGGAGATAGATTGCGCTTTTACTAAAGTAGTACCACCTATTAAAAATGCCACAACGGCTAGCTTTAAAGTTTTTTGTTTCATGCGATTTTTTTGTCTTGGTTAGGTAGACTTGCCTCAATAAGCTTTTAATTTAAAATGGTGAATTAGTAATTATTATGAAATATAATAATGAGCTAAGATATAAAATATTGTTAAATAAAATCTCCTTTTTTGTAAAGAATTTTAATACATATTATAATTTTAATTAAAGATAACTTGAATGAGTAGACAAATTATTTTTTAAAAACGTTGCACTTCTGTAAAAATTGTTTAATTATTAAACAAAAAGCTAAAACTACAAAAGCCTACCAAGTTTTATAATGAATTATATTATATTGCAATCATTACATTATTAATCAACAATAACCACGAATTTTCTTCGTTTCATAATTTGTAAAACGACTATATACCATGTTAAAAATCTTTTCAAGTAGATATTTTGTGCTTATAGCACTTGCCGTTCTTTCTTTAGGAGCATGTAAAAACGGGAGTATCTTTAGTAAGAAAAAAGGAACTTCAGACGCAACAGGATGGAGCTATGATGATAAAAATTTAGGCAACTTCCATGTTGCAAAAGTAAAATATCCGAAAGCAGGACCGGGACTTGTTTTTGTGCAGGGCGGTTCTTTTGTAATGGGTGCAAAAGATGAAGATGTGATGGGAGATTGGAATAATGTGCCCCGCAGAGTAACAGTATCATCTTTTTTTATTGATGAAACTGAAGTTGCCAACGTGCATTATCGGGAATATCTTTATTGGCTAAATAATACCTTTAGCGGTGATACCAACATTGTTACAAAAGCCCTTCCTGATACTTTGGTTTGGAGACAAGAACTTGCATACAACGAACCTTATGTAGAATATTATTTCCGTTATCCTTCCTACAATTATTATCCTGTAGTTGGTGTAAACTGGCAGCAGGCTCATGATTTCTGTATATGGAGAACAGACAGAGTGAATGAGCTTGCGCTAATAAAAAAAGGTTATTTAAAAAAAGATGCTGCAAAAAAAGAAATGAAGGGTGGCGGAGCAGAGGGTTCATTTAACACAGAAGCCTATCTTGTAAACCCAGAATTGATCCAGATGGCTAAAAGTAAACCCAAGAAAACAGATTTAAAAGATGTAAATGGTAAACCAAGGGCCAGTGTAAAAATGGAAGATGGTATTTTAAACTTGGGTTACCGTTTACCTACTGAAGCTGAATGGGAATATGCAGCTTACGGTTTATTAGATCAAAATCCAAATATTAGAAAAAAAGAAAAACAAAGCGGTGAAGAAAACCGTTTAAATCAGCAGGTTTACACCTGGTCAAAAAACCCTAATGGTTTAAGAGATAACCGCAGAGGTAGTTTTCAAGGAAAGTTTTTAGCCAACTTTAAAAGGGGTAGCGGAGATAATATGGGAATTGCAGGTGGTTTAAATGACCGTGCCGCTATTACGGGTCCGATAAAATCTTTTTACCCAAATGCATTTGGGCTATATAATATGAGTGGCAACGTAAGTGAGTGGGTTGCTGATGTATACAGGCCTTTGACTTCTTTAGATGCAGAGGATTTCAATTACTTTAGAGGTAATAAATTTACAAAATTATTTAAAAACAGTTCAGGCGAATACGAGAGAGACAGTGTAGGACACTTGAAAAGGCAAGACATATCTGACGATGATGTTAAAAACAGATCTAATTATCAAAAGAATAATGTTATAAATTATTTGGATGGCGATACAATAAGCCAGGTTTCTTATGGTTATGGTGTTACATCATTAATAAACGACAAATCAAGAGTAATTAAAGGTGGTAGCTGGAATGACAGAGCATACTGGCTTTCGCCTGGTACACGTCGTTTTATGCAAGAAGATCAAGCTGCGAGCACGGTAGGGTTTCGATGTGCACAAACATATATTGGCCCACCTGAAGGGCCGGGTTTTAAGGATGGCAATAACTTTCCATCAAGAAAACAAAATTCCAGAAAAGGCAGAAAGAGATAAATTAAAAAACCCTTCATCACCGAAGGGTTTTTTGTTACTTGTATGTTTTACCTAACTATTTTTGCAACATGAGTATTGAAGAATTGTACAGCATTTATCTTGAACATCCATCAATAGAAACTGACACCCGAAAAATAAAAAAAGGAGATGTTTTTTTTGCATTAAAAGGGCCCAACTTTAATGGTAATAATTATTTAGAAGAGGCTTTTACACGAGGAGCATTTTACTGTGTATGTGATGAAATGTCAGCCATTACAGATGGCCGAATCCTTCATGTAGGAAATGTTTTAAACACACTTCAACAACTGGCAAAGCATCATCGCCGGCAATTTAACATTCCATTCATTGCTATAACAGGAAGCAACGGAAAAACAACCACAAAAGAACTTGTGCATGAAGTACTTAATACAACTTATAAATGCTACACAACGAAAGGAAATTTAAACAACCATATAGGTATTCCGTTAACCATACTTTCTGTAAAAAAAGATGCAGAAATTGCAGTGATTGAAATGGGCGCAAATCATTTAAAAGAAATTGAGGGCTATTGTTTGTATACTATGCCAACACATGCATTAATTACAAATTGTGGTAAAGCACATTTAGAAGGTTTTGGAGGTGAAGAAGGTGTAAGAAAAGGAAAGGGTGAATTGTTTGAATATATTTTAAAAACAAATGGTACAGTGTTTTTAAATAGTGATTATGATTATTTACAAGCAATGAGCGCTGTTATAAAAAATAAAATTACTTACGGTTCTGTTGATGCAACTTATTTAGGAAGGGCAAAAGACGGAGAACATTTGCTTGAAGTAGAAATAATAAATGGTGCAGATATTAATATAATAAAAACTCAACTAGCGGGTTATTATAATTTACCGAATGTAATGGCTGCAGTGTGCATAGGAAAATATTTCGGGGTGCCCGATGATAAAATAAAAAATGCTTTGGAGGCTTACATACCAACAAACAGCCGCTCACAAATAATTAAAAAAGAAACAAATACTATTTTACTTGACGCATATAATGCTAACCCAAGCAGTATGAAAGCAGCCATTGAAAATTTTGCCGTTATGGATGGTGAAAATAAAATTGTAATTCTTGGCGGCATGATGGAACTGGGCAATGAGAGTATTAAAGAACATACAAATATTATTAGACTTCTATCCAACTATAAATGGAAACAGATTGTTGTTGCGGGTAAAGATTTTACAAACCTTCCATCTTCTGTTTTACATTTTAATAATGCCACAGAAATAGCATGTTGGTTTAAAGAACAGCAATTTAAAAATGCAACCATCTTAATAAAAGGATCGAGAAGTATGGCTATGGAAAAAGTGTTAGAATAATTTTTATGATTGAATTCTTGATAACGATTTTAAAAATTTACTCTTCTTCCAGCATCAAAAATTTTCATGCTGCTGTTCTTTTAAATATTTTTTCAAAGCTTTTTCACCAAATTGTTTAAATACTATTGGAGTTACTATCATATCCAACAATGTTGAACTTATAAGACCTCCTAAAATAACTGTAGCAACAGGATAAAGGATTTCTTTACCCGGAGCAGTTGCATCCACTGTTAATGGAATCAAAGCCAAGGCTGCCACCAGTGCTGTCATTAACACAGGCACCAATCTTTCCAAAGAACCTCTTATAATCATCTTGTCGCCAAATACTTCCCCTTCATGTTCTACAAGATGTATGTAATGCGAAATCATCATGATACCATTTCTGCCTGCAATACCTGTGAGTGTAATAAAACCAACAATGGTGGCAATTGAAAACACACCACCGGTAAGCATTACAGCAATTACACTTCCTATTAAAGCCAATGGAATATTCAGCATTATTTGAAATACAATTCTCGAAGATTTAAAGTGACTATACAACACTAAAAAAATTCCAATTAGAGAAAATATACTTAACAAACCGATTAACCTTGATGCGGATTTCTGGCTTTCAAACTGACCACCCCACTGCAAATAATAACCCTGTGGTAATTTCAATTGTGCATTTACTTTTGTCTGCATTTCTTTTACCGTAGTACCCAAATCCCTTCCCTGAACATTTGCACTTACTACAATTCTTCTTTGGGTATTTTCATGCGATACAGAATTTACTCCGTTTTCTATTTCGATGTTAGCAATTTGTGACAATGGAATAAGCGAACCGTTCGGTAACGAAATTTGGGTATTGCGAATGCTTTCAATATTGCTTCTGTCAGATTCATTTGTTTTCAAAACAATATCAAAACTTTTTTGCCCATACAAAATCTGACTGCTTACTTTACCATTGTAAAAGATCTCCAAATTATCTGCTACTTTTCCGGCCTGCAACCCATAGCGCTGCAAAGCTTTTCTATCAATTTTTATTTGTAATTGCGGAACTAAGACCTGCTTTTCCACCTGCAAATCAACAACTCCCGGCACTGTACTTAAAAGATCTTTCATAGTGGCTGCATTGCTTCTCAGTTCTGCCAAATCATTTCCAAATATTTTTATGGCAACCTGTGCTCTTACCCCAGAAAGTAAATGATCTAACCGGTGAGAAATAGGCTGACCAATATTAATATTACTACCCTTTAAAATATCTAATTGTGTTCTTATATCTGCCAGCACTGCCTTCATGCTTCTGTGATTATCTTTTAAAGCAACATCAATTTCTGTGTAGTTTGGTGGCTCCGCATGTTCGTCTAATTCCGCTCGACCCGTTCGTCTAGAAGTGAGCAGCACATCAGGAATTTTTAAAATTTGTTTTTCCGCAATACTTCCAATTTTATTACTTTCCTCCAATGATGTGCCTGCGGGTGCAACAACATTAATCGTAAAACTTCCTTCATTAAAAGGCGGCAAAAACTCCGTACCAAAAAACGGAACAATGGCTATGGCTGCAATGATCAAAGCAATGGCACAACCAATAATAAATTTTGGATGTTTTAACCCAAGGTGTAATAATTTGGTATCCTGTTTTTTTAACCATTTTACCAATGAACTGTCATGATCGTCATATCCAGCCTTCTCTAAATACACAGGCTCTTTTTTCTTTTTCCAGAATATTAAATTCACCGGTTTTAAACTTCTTTCTTTACCCAATAAATAACTACACAAAGCAGGAGTAACGGTTAATGAAACCAACAACGATGCAATGATGGAAGTGATGTACGCAATGCCTAAGGGTGCAAATAATTTCCCTTCAATACCCTGCAAATAAAACAACGGCAGAAATACCAAAACAACAATAATAGTTGCATAAACAATAGAGTTTCTTACCTCACTACTTGCTTCGTAAATAACTTTATTTAAAGGCTTAGGATTTACACTTGCCCAGTTTTCCTTTAATCTTCTAAAAACATTTTCCACATCTACAATTGCATCGTCAACCAACTCACCGATAGCTATTGCTAAACCACCAAGGGTTAATGTATTGATGGAGATACCGAATGATTTAAAAATTATTGCGGTAATTACCAGTGATAAAGGGATCGCAGTAAGTGTTATAATCGTGGTCCTAAAATTGAGCAGAAATAAAAACAAAATAATAATTACTAAAATAAATCCATCCCTTAAAGCGCTCTCCACATTGCTAAGTGAGTTTACAATAAAATCTTTTTGTTTGAAAACGTTCGTTTGAATTTTTACATCTTTCGGTAAAGAAACCTGTAATTCTGCAACAGCTTTTAAAATTTCTTCTGTCAGCGTAACCGTGTTTGCACCCGGTTGTTTTTCTATATTTAATATTACAGCAGGTTTACCGTTTAATGAGCCATCGCCTCTTTTTACAGCTGCACCAAACTTTACATCTGCTACCTGTTTTAATAAAACCGGCGCATTGTTTTTATTTGCTATAACTGTATTCGCCAGATCTTCCAGCGTATTTGCCCGTGCTATGTTTCGTATTAAAACCTCTGAACCTTTATCATTGTAAAAACCACCCGTTGTATTTTGATTGGTTAATGCTAAAGCATTATCTACTTCATCAATACCAATATTAAACTGTCGAAGTTTTTCTGACGAAACCAACACCTGGTATTGCAGCTTTTCGCCCCCAATCGGTATTACCTGGCTTACACCTTTTATGCTCATTAATCTTCTGCGGATGGTAAAATCAGATATAGTTCTTAACTCAGATGGCGCCGTGGTGTCAGCTGTTACAGCAATCATCATTATCTGCCCCATTATGGAACTTACAGGCCCAAGCTGAGGTGTTATTCCCTTTGGTAATTGAATTGACTGTAATTTTTCTGCGGTAAGTTGTCGTGCTCTATAAACATCCGTATTAAAATCAAATTCTACAAACACCAAACCCAAACCAGGCGATGCTACAGAGCGTACAACCTCTACACCAGGCGCCCCGTTTAAAGATGTTTCTACAGGAAGATTTACCTGAGATTCTATTTCTTCCGGTGCCATACCATTGGCTTCCAAAAAAATAGTAACCCTTGGCCGGTTCAAATCAGGCAACACATCAACCGGAAGATTTACCATTGTAAAAATTCCATACACCATTACCAGAGCAGCAAACGCTACCACAAATAATCTGTTGCGTAGCGAAAATTGAATAAGTTTATTAAGCATTTTGGTAGGGGAATTATAACTTCTTTTTTAAAATACCAGGGTGAGCTTACCAAACGCATTTAATAAAAACATTGTGCTTAATAGGCTCACACTGATAATTTATTTTGTAACAATTATGATTATTTCATTTTTGCCAGGATCGCTTCAAATTGTTTAATTTCTTTGCTTTGATCTTCGATAATTTTTTGTGCCATTTTCTTTAATTCAAGATTTTTACCGTGCGATAATTCGTCTTCACCCATTGTTACAGCACTTTCATGATGCGGTATCATCATCATTAAAAAATCTTTATCCGCATTTCCTGTCTTTGCCATTCCTTTCATTTTAGCTTCCATTTTCTCCATGGTTTCGCCCAATTCATTGTGTGCTTCATTACCTTCTTTTTTCATTTCGGGCATTTTATAATTGGCCGTAATATTTTTAAACTGCGCAATTTCTGCTTCCTGTGCCGTCACAATATTTTGAGCCATTATTTTTACTTCAGCATTAGATCCTTTTGAAATTACTTCTTTTGCCATGTCTACCGCACTCTGGTGATGCATAAGCATTGTATTGGCAAAATCATAATCAAAATCCCCCGTCATTTTCATGCTATTGATACTGTGCATTCCTTCCATGTTTTTTTGATCCATCTTAACGGAATCTTTGTTGTTCATATTATCCATTGTGGTGGTAGTTTCTTTTTTACTTTCTGTGTTGCAGGATTGTATTGCCACGGCAAATACCAATGCTGCTGATGCGATAATGTACTTTTTCATGATGTTTTTTTTATTGTTTAATGATGATTAGTGTGATGTAAAATTGTCTGATTGTAAAATTTTGAATTAATAAAATAACTTAAATAATAGATTATAACGGGAAGTAAAAAAAATTGCAACATAGGCGATAAACCCACATTTACAACTGGAACAATTGGCATTGATTGATCATAAGCCCAGCTTCCCAATAACAAATGCCGTTTCTCTGATAATACAGCACCAACAGCGCCTGTAACCATTACTACAAATATTTTAAACCAATTTGTTTGCCATATCCAAAATATATTTTTATATATAAATGCAAAACTGAAATAAAGGAGCAGCACCATAATCGTATCTGCTAATGCACCAAGTGTACAAAAAACAATATGCTCTACATTGTAATACGCACTACTGTATAAAGGCATTTGTATTAATTCCCATACTTCATTTAATATAAAACTGATTACTGCCATTATTAAAACATATCGTTTAAATATTTTTTTATCATCTGCTTTTTTTAATAGAAAAATGTACAATATAATACTGATTAAAATTGCTACAATCGGTATTAAAAAAATGATTGGTTTCACTTTATTTTATTTTTAACATGCTTGCATTAATTGCAACAACAACTGTACTCACCGTCATTAAAGCTGCACCCGCTGCTGGACTCAGCAAAACACCTTGGTTATATAATACACCTGCAGCCAGTGGTAGTGCAATGATATTATACCCTGTAGCCCACAATAAATTCTGTATCATTTTACGGTGAGTTGCTTTACCAAATAAAATTAAATTCACCACATCTTTTGGGTTGCTGTTTACTAAGATAATTCCTGCAGTTTCAGCAGCAATATCACTGCCGCTGCCAACTGCAATACCAATATCTGCCTGTGCCAAAGCAGGCGCATCGTTTACACCATCACCCGTCATAGCAACAAACTCACCTTTACTTTGCAGTTCTTTTATTTTTTCTAATTTTTGATTTGGCAATACTTCGGCAATAAAACTTTCCATCCCCAAAGTGCCGCTCACACTCTTTGCAACTTTTTCATTATCGCCGGTTAATAAAATTGATTTTATGTTGTTTTCTTTCAATGTTTTTATTGCATCGGCAGATTCAGGCCTTATCTCATCTGACAAAGCGATATAACCGGCCAAAGAATTTTCGACAATTAAAAAAACAACTGTTTCTGTATCATTAACAATAAAACTTTCCGGCAATGCAATTTTATTTTCATTTAAATAACCCGGGCTTACTACCAATATTTTTTTACCTTCTACAGTAGCTTCAACACCCTTGCCTGTAATAGCATTAAAATTTTCTGTGGAGGGAATAGTGATGGACAAATCTTTTACTTTTTGTAAAATACCGGTGGCAATAGGATGTTCAGATTTTTGCTCCAATGCCGACGCTAAGCGAATAATCTCATTTTCGTTTAGATCTTTTTGCAGCGATACTATTTTTGATACTTCAAATTTACCAACCGTGAGTGTACCTGTTTTATCAAATACAATTGTTGTTATTTTTCTTGCATTTTCAAAGGCAGTTCGGTTTTTAATAAGTAAGCCACTTTTTGCAGCAAGTGCGGTTGATTTGGCAACCACTAATGGCACAGCCAAACCCAATGCATGCGGACAACAAATAACAATAACAGTCACCATTCTTTCCATTGCAAATGCCAGCGTTTGCCCGGTAAAATACCAATATAAAAATGTTGAAATACCCGAAACAATTGCAATAATTGTCAACCATTTTGCTGCAGTATCAGCCAATAATTGCGTGTTAGATTTGGAGTTTTGTGCATCTTGTACCAATTTAATAACCTGAGACAAATAAGAATCTTTTGCACCGTGTGACACTGTAACTTTTATGGACCCGTTGCCGTTAATTGCGCCAGCTATAACTTTCTCCCCTTTTATTTTTTGTATAGGTTTGCTTTCACCGGTAAGCATACTTTCATTTAAATATGATTCTCCTTCTGTAATAATACCATCGGCAGCTACTTTTTCACCAGGCTTTATCATAATAATATCGCCTTCTTTTAAGGAGGCGGTTTTTACTTCTTCCACCTGATCACCATTTAGTTTGTGAGCTTCTGCCGGCATTAGCTGCACCAGTAATTCCAACTCTCTCGATGCGCCCGCCACTGACCGCATTTCTATCCAATGCCCTAAAAGCATAATGACAATTAACGTTGCCAACTCCCAAAAAAAATCCATACCCTGCAAGCCAAAAACAACCGCCACACTGTAAGCATATGCTACTGTAATGGCGAAACCAATCAGGAACATCATGCCCGGATTTTTTGCTTTTGTTTCATCTACCAAACCTTTTAAAAATGGCCATCCGCCATAAAAAAAAACAATTGTAGACAAAGAAAGCAACACATATTTTGAACCCGTAAAAGTAATATTAAAATGCAGCCATTGCTGTATCATTTCTGATAACAACATAATGGGAAGGGTTAGTACCAGCACAACATAAAAACGTTTTTTAAAATCAGCAATCATTCCGCTATGCATATTGTGTTTGCCATGCGTGGCATCAGATCCAACACCTGCAACAGGTTCAAGTTTCATTCCGCACAATGGGCATTTGCCGGGCGCATCCTTTATAATATGCGGATGCATGGGGCAGGTATATTTTTGAAATGTATCTTGAGCAACATCAGCAACCCCTTCATCATTTTTAACAGCAGGATTTTCTGCATTTGCCGATTTCATTTCCACTAGTGTCATCCCACATTTGGGACAATTACCAGGCTTATCCTGAACTATTTCAGGGTGCATTGGGCAGGTATAATGAAGAACTGTATTTTCTGAATGATTGTGCTGATGTTCCATAATTTTTTAAATGATTTATGTTTCCTGAATTGTTTTATTTAAGAGGATAATTTTATTAATGTTTCATTCCTTTCATATCACCGTTTTTCATATCATTCATTTTTCCTTCAGCAACATTCATAACAAAATCACTTGTATAAACTTTCCCTTTACTTTGAAACTGTATCCAACCTCTGTAAACACCCGGTTTATCAAATGTTGTATGCAAATCAAACTTGCCTCCTTCTACACTCGGGTGCACATGCAAATACTTTTTATCAGACAAACTAACAACAACCATGTGGGCTTTAGCACCCAGGTAATCTTCAAGCGTATTTACATCTAATGCTTTACCATTCAGCAATACCACGCCATTAATATGAGTTGCGGTATTGGGCACAAATTTTCCACCATCGGGTGTAAGAGAAACAGAAAAACCATCTCCTGCATCTCCTGTTAATTTATCAGCTCCATAAACTTTTGCTATTGGTACTGTACCTGCAACAGTTACATTTAAATTATCTACAGTGTGGTTTGCACCACTTGGTTTGTAATCTGCAAAAAGTGTATATTTTCCTGCTGTTGGAAATTTTTCTTTCGTTGTATAAACACCGTCAGCCCCCATTTCAGGATGTATATGATCAAACCAACTAAGGTCTTCACTTACGGCAATAAGATGTATTTTTTTTGTATGCTCCACATCAAGCGGCACCTGCTCAGTGGGCTTATCTTTTAATTTGGGGGTTAAACTAAGTGTAACCTCTTCATTTGGTTTTGGCAATGTAGGCTTAAAAGAAAATTGCATAGTTACATTGCTTGGTCGGCCCGCATTATCATTGTGTTCCAGCTTCATGCCGCACTTTGGGCAAGTATCTCCTTCTTTACCGGTTACTTCAGGGTGCATGGGGCATGCATAAATATGTTCGCTGCTTTCATGTGCAGTTGCTGTACTGTCCGTAGTAATAGTTTTTGTTTCTACTTTGTTGTTATTGCAGCTAAAAAAAATGGATGATGTCGCCAATGCAATCACCATCAACGGAACAGTAATTCTGTTTGTCATATTGTAATTTTTAATGTTGATTAGATATGGTTGTGACCTTTATGTTCATCTGAAGTTGATGCAGTTGCTGCTTTTAAATTCATATTACATTTAGGGCATTTACCTTCTTCTGCATACATTTTATCTCCTTCACATTTCATCGGGCATTGGTAATTTGCAGCAACTACTTCTTTGTGAACAGCTTTTAAATTCATTTTGCAAACAGGGCATTTTCCTGCCTTTGCATACGTTTTATTTCCTTCGCATTTCATGGGGCAGCCGTACACAATTGTTTTTTCGGTTTGCTTTTGAGTAGAGGTTTTTGTTTGTGCATTTACAGTTGTAATACAAGAAATAACCAATGCCAGCACAAGTACCATTTTAAAATGTTTCATAATTGTTTTTTTGGTTGATTAATTATTGATTTAAATAAATAGATTTCATTTGATATACATTACCTGTCACCACTCTCTCACCTTCTTCTACACCTTTTAAAATAGTTGTAAATTTTTCATTGGATGATCCTTTGCTGATAAAGCTGATGCTGTATTGCTCAGCTTTGTCTTTTATAAAAATAGCAGGTTTGCCATTTATTTCTGCTACAGCGTTGCTGGGAATAACTATCTGTTTAGAGCTAGTTTTAGAAAATATGTTTATGCTTATATTTTCACCAATCTTAAACTTTGATGACGGATTTTTAATTTCAAAAATTACTTTTTGTGATTGGTTATCGCCATTTACAGATTGGGCGGTTGATATTAATTTTAAACTGTAAGATGTACTGTCGTTTAGAACATTTGAAAATGCAGTAATTTTTTCGACAGTTTTTAACTGCACTGCATCATTGGCAAAAAGCTGGGCTTCTACAAATACCTTGTTTAAATTTGTCACCTGCAGCAATGTTTCACCACTGTTAATGATTGAACCTACTGCATAATTGTAATTACCAACTACGCCATTTATAGGAGAAGTAAGGTTAAAATATTTTGCAGCCTGCACTTTTTGCAAAGGAATATTCTGATACAGCACACGGTTTCTTTCAGCCTGTTGTAGCCTTGCTTTAGCCTCGCTAACATCTTTTTTAGCAGCAATATCTTCGATGGATTTTAATCGATTGTATTGAATTTTGGCCGCTTCATATTGTGCTTCTACTTCGTTTCGCTTTGCCTTCCAGTCGCTGTTTTGGGCTATAATGCTTGATTGTGTGCCAGCATCAATTGTTTGCTCAACTATTGCTATAACCTGCCCTGCGGTTACATTCTGCCCCGGATTTACGCCGATAGAGATGAGCTTACCGGTTTGTGGTGTTTGAATAACTGCATTGCCTTGCGGAGATGCAACGACCGTTCCCAATGCCTGTGTTGACTGATTAAAATTTCCTTCAACCATTATTTGTGTAACAATACTGAATAAAAATTGAGATTCTTTTTCAACAGTAAATGTGTTTGACATTGCCCCACCTATTTTTCCACCAGTTTCGTGATCTTCGCCACCGTGTGCATTGGCTGAATTGTAAACTGCAGATGGCAACAGAAAAATAAAAATGATTACAGCTGCCACAACTTTTCTGTTGGTTCTTTTCATTACTAAAAACATAATAACCAAGCCTGCAAATAAACCAATTATACCAAAAAACCAACTGCTGCTGTACCAATGTGTAATATGCAAATCTGCAGGTGCATCAACTGGCAATTCTTTGCCAACATTTATACCACTGATAAGCAATAAGTCTGGCCCTAAAAGCGAATTAATATTTACTGTTAAGTTGTACATTTTTTTTTCGGGGAAAATGCCTTTCACTTCGTAAATACCTTTATCCAATTTTGTTACAGTCAGTTTAATATTTGGATTACCTGAAACAGTTATTTGTATAGATGCAGAATCAACAGGCACATTGCTGTTAAAGTTGCTTATGTATAATTTTATTACCGCTTCTTTAGCTGGTTTTAATGGCTGATATTTTACCAGCAATTCGTACAAATCAGATGTTGCTTCAGTGCTAAAATAAGTTACCGTTTTTCCGGTGGCTGTTTTTTCATCGCCATGGTCTTCACCGCCATGAGCTTTTACAATCAATGGAACAAACAGCAAAAAATAAAATAATCTCTTTATCATAACGTTCCTTTTAAATAATTTGTATTTAGCAAACTTTGATTGTAGCTTTTAAGGATTTCCAAATATTTTAATTGAATGGTATAAGCATCATTAATATTGCGCAGATAATTAATGTAATCACTCTCACCATTTTCAAAAAATCGTTTGGCCGTAGTTATAATTTCAGCAGCTTTTTTTAACCCTTTTGTTTCATAATACTGCAGCGACTGTAAAAAAATTGCCTGTCCATTTTGAGCCTGTAAATACTGTAGTGAAAACTGCTGCTGCAACCCACCTGCTTTTTGTTTGTTGATTTCGTACTCCGTTTTTGCAGCATTAATATTGCTTTTATATTGATTGTACCACAATGGGAGGGCAATGCCAAATCGAAACCGATTTTGTATAGGCGTATTTCTTTCACCTTGGTTAAAATAACCGAAAGCCAGACCCGGCAATGCTTTTGCTTTTTGTAAGAGAATGTTTTTCTGTGCAATAATTACAGACTGATTAATTAACGCTAAAGATGGACTTGTTGCTAAGCTATTACTGTCTACGGAAGCTGCAACATTTACTAGCGTATTCGATATTGGTGTGACTGTAATTGTTTTTGTGTAGCCCGCAATAAACTGTAATTGTTTTTCGATATTAAGACCTTTAAGTTGTGCCTGCAAATATTGATTGTGTACGTCAGCATAACTGTTTTCTGCAAACAGTTTTTGTAAATAGTCAATCTGGCCCGCATCAAATTGTCTTGCCGCAGCATTGCTTATACGTTCGTAAATGGTATCCTCCAAATAGAGCTGCTCCTGGAAAACCATTGCATACTGCAGCGATAAATAAAGCTGTTTAACCTGAAATTTTATTTCGTTTTCGCCAACTAATTTTTCTTTTTCGCTGAATACAATCTTTTGCTTTTGTAACTGATACTGCTTATTATAAACCGAGGGAAATTCAATAGACTGAGTAATGCTAGCGGTATAAAAATTCCCTGTTGGACTTTCTACAAACACTTCAGGATTGGGCAAATTAAAACTTGCACCTAATAACTGCTTTTGCTGTTTGATATTTAAATTGGAAGCAGATAAATTACGGCTGTTTTGTAAAGCCATTTTTATCAGATCAGTTTCAGAAATATTTTGGCTAAAACATGCTACCGATATAAATATTACAGAAAGACTGATTATAAATTGTTTAAACATAAAATTTTTATTACTGTAACTAAAACTACTTTACCATGTTGCATAGGTATATAGTTTAACGGCTATGCCATCAAACGCAGTTACAATAAATCAAATTTGAAAACGCTGAAACTCAACCAATATATTTGGTGGTGGAGGATAAAAAAACCTGTCCCTACTTTTTCTTGGGTTGGCTTTAAGAAGTTTTACTGTGTAGGGTTGAAAGAAGGTTGGAGTTAAAACAGCAGTATTTTGAAATGCAATACTTTTTGCTGAACTGTTTATATTTTTATCTAACTGTTGAACTTTTTGAACTTCATCATTGCAGCATCCTTTTTTATCTTCCTTCCCTTTATGGCAGGTATTATGGTCATGGCTTTTGGGAGTTCCATGATGATCTTTTCCTGCATTGCTTTTATGCTTATGAGCATGTGAATGAGGAGTGTTACCTTCAGGTTTTACATGATAAGGAGACATAACATCAGTATCAATCCCGATTGAACATGCAAACCCTACAAACATATTCAAACTGAATATGAAGAGCAAAAAAGCTGCTTTAATTTGTATGGCGTAAGATTTTTTCATTTAATGATGTAATCAAATGTAAGATTTTTAAACTTTGCTCATTTAAATTAAGAATAAGCAATTATCATACCCATACCATAAAATCGAATTTAAACAGCTATATCCACATGAGTCTGTATAGAACAACCATTTAATTTTTTACCTAAAAATTTATGTAGTTTACGATATTATAAAATTTAGTTTAATCATAAATGATAATTCTCAAAAAATTATAAATGATAATAAAAAAGCTATCCATTTTTACCCTTTCACTAATTGCTTCAACGTTTATTTTCGCCCAAAAAAAAGATTTGGTAAAATATGTGAATCCGTTAATCGGCACATTTTCTAAACCGGATTTATCCAACGGCAATACTTATCCTGCAATAAGTACGCCTTGGGCAATGAATATGTGGACGGCTCAAACCGGCAGAAATGGTGATGGTTGGCAATACCAATACACTGCAGAAAAAATAAGGGGTTTTAAACAAACACACCAGCCCAGCCCATGGATGAATGATTACGGTATTTTTTCTTTAATGCCCATAAGCGGCAAATTAAAATTTAAAGAAAATGAAAGGGAAAGCTGGTTTTCCCATAAATCAGAAATTTCGCAACCGGATTATTACAGTGTTTATCTGGCAGATTACAATATAACCACAGAAATTACACCTACAGAACGTGCAGCTATTTTTAAATTTACATTTGGCAACCAAGACAGTGCATTTGTAGTTTTAGATGCGTTTGACAGAGGAAGCTTTGCAAAAATAATTCCTGAAGAAAATAAAATTATTGGTTACACTACAAGATATGCAAGAGGGAAAATGCTAAACTTTGCCAACTATTTTGTCATTACATTCAACACCCCATTTTCATTTTACAAGGTCTGGCAAAAAGAAGATTTGCTGGATAGCTTACAAACAAAAGGTGACCATGCAGGTGCGGTAATTGGTTTTAATATTACTAAAAGAAATCAGCAGGTCATTGCAAAAGTAGCTTCATCATTTATAAGTATTGAACAGGCTGAACTTAACTTAAAAAGGGAAGTTGGCAGTAAAACTTTTGAAGAAGTTCAAAAAGAAACACACCAACTTTGGAATGATGTTTTATCAAAAGCCACAGTTGAGGGTGGAACAGATGAACAGAAAAAAACTTTTTATTCCTGCCTCTACCGGGCAACATTATTCCCAAATAAATTATATGAAAAAGATGCTTTAAATAATATAGTGCATTACAGCTCATACAATGGCAAAGTTTTGCCTGGATTTATGTTTGGAGGTACCGGTTTTTGGGATACATTCAGAGCTTTGTACCCACTGCTGAATTTATTGTACCCTTCTATAAATGCAGAGATGCAGGAGGGTCTGGCAAACGATTACAGAGAAGGTGGTTTTTTGCCTGAGTGGAGCAGTCCGGGTTTTGCTGATATTATGATCGGTAATAATTCAGCTTCGGTGGTGGCAGATGCCTACGTAAAAGGAACAATAAATAATGAAGCAATTACCTTGTACGATGCCCTGCAAAACGGAGCTGCAAAAGAAGGACCGATATCAGCAGTTGGCAGACTTGGTGTGCGTTATTACAATGCCCTGGGTTATGTACCATACAATGTTGGCATAAATGAAAATGTAGCCCGTACACTTGAGTATGCCTATGATGATTTCAGCATTTTTAAAATGGCGCAAAAACTAGGCAGACCTGCAAAGGAAATTGAAATGTATGCACAGCGTTCCCTCAATTACAGAAATGTCTTTGACAAGGAAAGTAATTTAATGCGGGGCAAAAATAAGGACGGAAAATTTCAAATTCCGTTCAATCCTTTAAAGTGGGGAGATGCTTTTACGGAGGGTAACAGCTGGCATTACACCTGGAGCGTTTTTCATGATATTGATAACTTGGCAAATTTAATGGGTGGCAAAAAGCAGTTTGCCAATATGCTGGATTCTGTATTTACACAGCCTCCTACTTTTGATGATACTTATTATGGCGGTACCATACACGAAATAAGAGAAATGCAGATTGCAAATATGGGGCAATACGCACATGGCAACCAGCCGATACAGCACATGATTTATTTGTACAACTATGCAGGCCAATCTTACAAAACACAATACTGGGTGAGGGAAACAATGAACAGAATGTACAAACCTACGCCTGATGGATATTGTGGCGATGAAGACAATGGCCAGACATCTGCTTGGTATGTATTTTCAGCATTAGGGTTTTATCCGGTTACGCCGGGCGTTAATCAATATGTTTTGGGTGCGCCTTTGTTTAAAAAGGTTACGCTTAGTTTAGAAAACGGTAAAAAGTTTATTATCAGCGCAGCGAATAACAGTGAGCAAAACAGGTATATCTTATCACAAAAATTGAACAACATCAACCATACAAAAACATGGTTAGCGCATGGTGATATTTTAAATGGCGGCACTTTAAATTTTGTCATGAGTGCTGTGCCAAATAAAGTACGAATTACAGTTACAGCAGATTTACCTTACTCCTTATCAAAAGATGATAAAGCTATTTATTTAAAAGTAAAAGATATTAAGCCGATGAGTAGTGAGGCGTTTTTAAAAAATGAAAGTAAGCCAGATACCATTACCAAAAACGGGTTGACCTTATATTTAATTGATGAGGATAATTCATTTACAGATGAATATAAGAAACGGTTTATCAACGCTTATTTTGAACAATATCCAAAGCTTGTAAAAAAATACAATACAAACAGCCCAACCGCTGTTACTTTTATTATTGATAAAAAATATGATGGTGTTGCTGCTACAAGCGAAGGCGCTATCAGGTACAATCCTGCATGGTTCGAAAAGAAGCCGGAAGATATAGATGTGATAACGCATGAATTAATGCACATTGTGCAGGCCTACGGCCAAAACAGCGTACCGAGTTGGTTTACAGAAGGTATAGCAGATTATGTAAGAGCCACGGAAGGCATCAATAATGAAAAAGCAAATTGGATTTTACCAGATGTAAAGCCTGAACAGAACTACAATTATTCGTACCGCATTACAGCCCGCTTTTTTATATGGATAACAGAACGGTACAAATCAAACTTTGTACAATTGCTTGATGAAGCAGCACGTAAAAATGAATACTCAGAAACTACCTTCAAAAAAATTATAGGCAAAAATATTGAGGTACTTTGGCAGGAATATGTAGCAGATTCAACCATCAAAAAAAACTAATTTTTACTAAATAATTATAATGACCCGTCATACAAAATCAGTATTCATTTTATTTTTCTTTATTGGTATTTTTTCCATGTTCAATACCTCCGCACAAAGCAGTAATTCATTGGCAAAATATGTGAATCCAATAATCGGCACAAAAAAAATGGGGCATACATTTCCCGGCGCTACAGTACCTTTTGGCATGGTGCAGTTAAGCCCCGATACTGATACAGTGCAGTACATTGCCAATGGAAAATACAATCCTGATATGTATAAATATTGTGGTGGCTACCAATACGACGATAAAACAATTGTTGGGTTTAGTCACACACATTTAAGCGGCACAGGTCATTCTGATCTGGGAGATTTTTTGATAATGCCTACTGTTGGACCACTAAAGCTAAACCCCGGCGTAGCAACAGTTCCACGCAGTGGTTTTCGTTCAGCATTCAGTCATACAACTGAAAAAGCAACTGCAGGCTATTATGCCGTGCAACTTGAAGATTATAATATTAAAGCTGAATTAACTGCAACAGAAAGAGTAGGTTTTCACCAATACAGTTTTCCTGAAACAAAAGATGCGCATATTATTTTAGACCTTGAACATGGTATTTATAATTATGAAGATAAAAATGTTTGGACTGTAGTAAGAGTAGAAGATGATACGCTTGTAACGGGCTACCGACAAACGTTTGGCTGGGCAAGAACAAGGGTTGTATATTTTGCCATGGCATTTTCAAAACCAATTTTAAATTATGGCTCAGCCAATGAAGGTAAAAAAGAAATGTACCGAGGCTTTTGGGGCAAATTTAACCAGCGTGAAAATTTTCCAGATGTTGCGGGCAGACAAATAAAAATGTTCTTCAACTTTAACACCGTTGCAGATGAAAAAATAAAAATAAAATTTGCATTATCCGGAGTGAGTACTGAAGGTGCTTTAAAAAATATGAATGCTGAAATTCCGCATTGGAATTTTGAACAAACGGTAAAAGAAGCAGCCGCAAAATGGGACAAAGAATTATCAAAAATAACCATTGAAGCGCCAGAAGATACAAAGGTAAATTTTTACACTTCCATGTATCATTCCTTTTTAGCGCCCAATACTTTTATGGATGTTGATGGCAACTACAAAGGGCTGGATTATAATATTCATCAGGCAAAATATTTTACCAACTATTCCACTTTTTCTTTGTGGGATACCTACCGTGCACTACATCCATTGTATAATATTTTGCAAACAAAACGCAATGGCGATATGGTTAAATCTATGCTGGCGCATTACGACCAAAGCGCCTTGCACATGCTGCCAATATGGAGCCATTATGCAAACGACAACTGGTGTATGAGTGGCTACCACAGCGTATCTGTAATTGCAGATGCAATCATAAAAGGTAATATAACTATCGATGCAAAAGCAGCATTAGCGGCTTGTGTAGCTACAGCAAGAAAAAAAAGTTATGAAGGCATTGGCGATTATTTAAAATTTGGTTTTATTCCGGCAAATAAATCTGGCGTCTCCGTTTCCAACACATTGGAGTATGCGTATGATGACTGGGCAATTGCACAACTTGCAAAGAAAATTGGCAACGTAGAAATTTACAATGAATTTATTTTTCGTTCTGCCAGTTACAAAAATGTTTTTGATAAAGATGGATTTGTAAAACCTAAAGACAGCATCGGTAATTTTTTAAAAAACTTTGATGCATTAAGTACTAACGGGCAGGGATTAATAGAAGGAAACTCATGGAACTACAGTTTTTTTGTTCCGCACAATCCTACAGACTTAATAAAATTAATGGGTGGAAATGATAAGTTTATTGGTAAAATGGATTCTCTGTTTACCATGTATTTGCCAGATAAGTATTTTGCAGAAACAGAAGATATAACCCGTGAAGGAATTATAGGAACATATGTGCATGGAAATGAACCTGCACACCATGTGGCTTACTTGTATAATTTTACTGATAAGCCTTGGAAAACACAGGAATTAATCCGCAAAATATTACACAATCAATATAAGGCAACGCCTGACGGATTGGGTGGCAATGATGATTGCGGGCAAATGAGTGCCTGGTATATTTTTAGTGCATTGGGTTTTTATCCGGTAGCGCCAGGCTCAGACGAATACCAGATTGGAAGTCCTATTATAAATAATGCAACATTTAATTTAGAAAGTGGAAAGCAATTAAAAATCACCGTACAAAATCAAAGTGAAACAAATAAATATGTAAAGTCTGTTTCAGTAAACGGAAGATTATTAACCGGTACAGTAATTAAACATGCAGATATTATGAATGGTGGCGAAATGATTTTTGTGATGATGAATAAGCATCCAAAATAATTAGTTGCAAAAAAAGGCAGACATAAATTCAGGTAATTAGTAAATATTAATCTCTAAAAAAGTTAACAATTTTACATGAATATTTTACTAAAAATATTAATATCCTACAGGAACTTTTCTACTTTTTGTAGCCTGTTCAAAAGCATAAGCAACTTTTAGTAATCTATCTTCCATAAACGGCCGGCTGATAAATGTAATGCCAACCGGCTCGCCCGAAGTCCTGTAACCCATTGGCACTGTAACACACGGATAATTTGCTGCGGCTGCAAAACCTGCACTCCGGTTAGCAATTGATAAAATAAAATCCAACTGAAATTGACCCATTGGTTTTTCAAAATACCCAATACCGCTTTTACGTACAGACTTTTTTAAATTTTCAATTTCTTCCTCAGTTTTATTTTCTTTTATAATACCATCAAATCTTCCCTGACCATAAGGGATACTTTTTAAAGAATCTATTTTATTAAAAGAAATGATATCTGCCACGGAGCGGTATGAAATTTTATCACCTGCATCATTTTTTAAATAATTTGCAAGGTCAACTTTCATATCAGTATTTAATAAAGTCCCAAAACCGTCATTATTGTTTTGTTCAAACTCTATGTCAATCATAATACCACCTGCGAGTTTAATTTTATCAATATTTATTTGATATAATGTGTCTTTTAAAAAAGCTTTGATTACGCCAAATTTTACACCTGCTAATGTTCCTGTTTTTACATCTTGCCAATATTTTTTATTTTTAGGATTATTTTTTGAAGCAGCATCATTTTTATCAGTCCCACTCATCGCATCCAACATAATCGCATTGTCTATCACATTTCTCGTCATAGGGCCTGGCGTATCAAACGTACTTGATATTGGAACAATACCACTTCTGCTAAGCAAGCCTGTAGTTGGTTTAAGCCCCACAAGGGAGTGTTGACTGGATGGCGAAAGAATGGAGCCTGAAGTTTCAGTACCAACTGCTGCTGCTGCATAATTTGCAGCCATAGATGAACCACTTCCTGCACTTGAGCCACCTGTATCAATCTTTTTTATACCGTAAGGATTTAAAGTTTGCCCACCAATGGCACTGTAACCATTCGGGCATTCAAGGCAAAGATAATTAGCCCACTCACTGAGGTTTACTTTACCTAAAATTATGGCACCATTCTCTTTAAGTCTATCAACAATAAAAGCATTTTTAGCATAATTAAACTGCAGTGCATGAGCACCAGCGGTGGTTGCAAGCCCTTCAAAATCAATATTATCTTTTAATAAAACAGGCATTCCGTAAGTTGGATGGTTGTTATCTGATTTATTTCTATCTTTTTTTCTGGCTTCCTTTACTGCGTTCGGATTGATAGAAATAATATTGTTGAGCGCTTTATTTTTATCATTCTCAAATTTTACAATCCTGTAGAGATACCATTGTGTAAGTTTTTCATACGTTAGTTTTCCAGCTTTAATATTGGATTGTAAAGTTGGAATGTCCTGATTAAAAATTAATGGCTCAAGTGATAGGTAATCACTTTCTGAAAAATTTTTTATTTGTGGAAATACATTTTTCCATACGTCATTTTTATCTAAAATTTTAGATTGAATGAGTTTGTATCTTAATCTTACTGATTCATTTTTAGCACTCATGGCTAACTCATTTTTTTCATCATAACCCATCCAGGGGTTAATGCCGGATTGCTTTGCAGTTTTGCATGAAAAAACAAATAACAATAAAATTAAAACAGCGTATTTCATAAAACAACTTTTAATCATAACTAAATAACGAAGTACCCAAATAATATTTTGAAGTTAATGTAAAATGTGAATTATCAAAAAGATTTATAAACAAGAGCCGGTAATAAATTCTAATTTTCACGTAGTAACAAGTCTATCAAACTAATGCGGTTCTGATTTTGTAGATGAAAAAAAATACCATCGATTTCATTTAATTCTTTAAAAATAATATTGCTTATAAATATATTTTATTCTGTTGCTAAGCCTGGGATAAAAAGCAGTTTAGAAATATAACTTCCAAACATCCATTACGCATTTACTTGATCAAATTTAATTCTTAGCAGCATTTTTTCTATCAAATTATAAAGCGGCTTATATTTTGCCGTATTCTTTACTAATTAAGCTCTCCATAAGGTACTCGAATTAAACTATTTACCCGTATTTGAACTGTTTATAAAAATAATCCGTGGAATAAAGTTGAATAACGGAAGTAAAACACAAACTTATTTTATTAGAAAAAAATTGAATAAATGAACGCTTTTAGGAAAAACAAAAATGATAAAGATTTGTTTGAATTATTTCCGCAGGCAATTGCAGGAATCAAAAAAACCATTATTGACCCTTTGTTGGGTGATAATAATGACGATAAGTATATAAATGAAAGACCCCCACTAAGATCTGAAATATTTACCAAAGACAGGCTTGAAGCACATGCTGTGACAATTGCAAAAAGGCATGAGATTTTTTTTGATAAAAATGCAGAACATTTATTAAAGCGCCTGGCTGATAATGAAACTTATTTGTTGCAGGTATATGAATTGTTATCTAACACATTAAAGCATAACAATACTATTTCACCGGCTGCAGAATGGATGCTTGATAATTTTTATTTAATTGAAGAACAAATTTACACGGGTAAAAAACATTTACCCAAAGGATACAGCAAAGCATTGCCAAAACTTGTAAAGGGAGAGTTTGCAAATTTGCCCAGGGTTTATGATATGGCAGTAGAAATTATTTCCCACAGCGATGGCCATGTTGATATTACTAATCTTACCGGATTTGTAAAAGCATACCAAACGGTTAATTCTTTAAAACTGGGTGAACTTTGGGCAATACCTATTATGCTCAGGCTTGCACTAATTGAAAATTTAAGAAGACTTTCTGCTCTAATATCTGAAGAAATCACCAATAAAGGACTTGCTGATAAATGGGCCGATGAAATGGTAGAGATTGTTGAAAAAGATCCTAAAAATCTTGTATTGGTTATAGCAGATATGGCAAGATCGGAACCTCCAATGGTGAGTACTTTTGTGGCTGAGCTTTACAGAAGATTACAGGAAACAGGAAGTTCACTTTCGCTGGCAATTAACTGGATTGAGCAAAGACTCTCCGAGATTGGCGCAACAAGCAATGAAATGATTCGTGCAGATAACCGCAACCAGGCTGCCACGCAGGTTTCAGTTGGAAACTGTATAAGAAGTTTTCGTTTTTTAAGCACAGCCAGCTGGAAAGATTTTGTAGAAGATACCAGTATTGTTAATGAAATTCTTAGCAGAGATATAAATGGTATTTACAGTAAAATGGATTTTTATACCCGTGACAGTTATAGACATACCATTGAAAAAATTGCCAATTGCAGCAAACTTTCTGAGCAGTCCGTTACTGAACTGGTTTTAAATACTGCCAAGGAAAGTGATGAAATAAATTTTGATAAGAGACGCTCCCACGTTGGTTATTATCTTACCGGTAAAGGATATTATTCCACTGCTAAAGCAGCAATATCCCGTACTTCCCTTGCTGAAAAATGCAGTCGGCTTGCTGTAAGGCATCCATTGCGAATGTATCTTGGCAGTATTTTAATTCTTGGATTAATGCTTTGCGGATTATTAATTGTTGAAGCATTTGCAGAAAATTTACCAATTGGGATTTTAATAACGGTGTGTATTGCAGCATTTATAACAACCAGCAGGCTTGCCATTTCTTTGGTAAACTGGATGAGTTTAAAACTTACCGGACCATCTGTTCTCCCCCGAATGGATTTTTCAAAAGGAATTCCGGCAGATGCCGCTACAATGGTGGTAATACCAACCATGATTACTTCTATTACTACAATTGATCAGTTAACAGAAGGTATGGAAGTTCGTTTTCTGGCAAACAGAGAAACAAATCTATATTTTGCTTTGCTGACAGACTTTAAAGATGCTGCCACTGAACATTTACCTGAAGATGTTTTACTACTGTCAGCTTTAAAAAATAGAATTATTGATCTTAATAAAAAATACAATCAAACAACTGATGATACTTTTTTTCTTTTTCACCGCCCAAGAAGATGGAATAAAAATGATAAAATATGGATGGGTTACGAAAGAAAACGTGGTAAACTTGGCGAGCTGAATGCATTTTTAAGAAATAAAGGAGAAGGATTTTTTTCTGAAGTGATTGGCAATACATCCTGTTTTAAAAATATAAAGTATATTATTACGCTGGATACAGATACACAGCTTAGCAGAGATACTGCACGAACAATGATTGGCACAATGGCACATCCATTAAATCAGCCTTTGTATGATGAAAAGAAAAGAAGAATTACAGAGGGATACGGTATTCTTCAGCCCAGGGTTTCAAACACACTACCAGCATCTGACAGTTCTGTTTATGCAAGACTTCATGGCAACGACCCTGGTACAGATCCTTACACAAAAGCAACATCTGATGTGTATCAGGATTTATTTTTAGAAGGTTCATTTATCGGCAAAGGAATTTATAACCTTGATGCTTTTGAGTTGGCATTAAAAGACAGATTTCCTGAAAACCAAATTTTAAGTCATGATTTACTGGAAGGCTGTTACGCACGTTCAGGGCTTATTACAGATGTACAGCTTTTTGAAGAATATCCACTCCGTTACGATACTGATATGCAAAGACGCCACAGGTGGATGCGTGGTGACTGGCAAATAGCGAGATGGGTTTTGCCATTCGTTCCTGGCAGTGACAGAAAGCTGCATAAAAATCCTATATCTGCACTTTCAAAATGGAAAATATTTGATAACCTGCGGCGAAGTTTAGTGCCGCTGTGTTTAATGCTTTTGTTATTATATGGGTGGCTCTTTTCCCCCATGGCTTGGTTTTGGACTTTTGCAGTAACCGTTATTATTGTTTTACCTTCTTTAATAAATTTTATTTGGGAACTCTTTAGAAAACCAGAAGATGTAGTTTTAGAACAACACCTTGCTTATACAAGCCGCTCCGCTTTTATAAGTTTTAACCAGCAAATGCTGGATCTTATTTTTCTGCCTTATGAAGTTTACTCTAATTTGGATGCCATTGTGCGCACTTTCTGGAGAATGTTTTTTTCACATAAAAAATTACTTCAGTGGAATTTGTTTGGTGCCCGGCAAAACAGAGAAAAAACAATTATTGAATCTTATATAAACATGTGGTTTGAGCCTGTGTTTGCAATTGTTATTTATGCATGGCTCACTATTTATAATCCCGGCGTTGTTTTAATAGCATTGCCGTTTCTTAGTTTTTGGATGATGGCACCTTTAATTGCATATGCCATCAGCCGTTCATTACCGCCTGAAAAAAACATTGTAACAGAAAATCAAACGGTTTATCTGCGCATTTTAGCAAGAAAAATATGGAGCTTTTTTGAAAAATTTATTACCCTTGAAGACAATTGGTTACCACCGGATAATTACCAGGAAGAACCCGTTGAAAGGCTCGCCCGTCGTACGTCTCCAACAAATATCGGGTTATCATTATTATCTAATTTAACGGCCTACGATTTTGGTTACATAACGATTCTGCAATTTTTGGAACGTACCGGAAATACTATACATGTTATGCAGACAATGCAACGGTACAGAGGTCATTTTTACAATTGGTATGATACAGGTTCTCTTGAACCTTTACAACCACGGTATGTTTCAACCGTTGACAGTGGTAACCTTGCAGGGCATCTTATGACATTAAAACAGGGTTTGCTTTTAATGACTGATGATAAAATTGTTGGTGAAAGTTTTTTTAAAGGATTATCAGATACAATCGGTGTGCTAATGGAATACACAGGCAATAATGAATTACTGGCAAAATTTAGAACTGCGTTACAGGAAAATTATCCGGATAAATTAGAACTTTCCGGAGATATAAAAAATTATATCGAACAACTTGAATTATCGTTTACAAAAATATTAATTGAACTGGATCTTGACGACGAAGCCGGTAACTGGGTACAAAAGGTATTGCAGCAGTTAGCCGAACAGAAAAAGAATCTGAGTACATTAATACCACGTTTGTTTTTTAATGAACCTCCGGTAAAGTTTGCACGTCTTATGCATGAACTGCCTGTAGTACCTACTTTAAAACAAATTGCGTTATCAGAACAATTGCTGCTGCAAAAAATAGTTGGGAGTTATTCAGAAGAAAATACCGCAGCAGAAAATGAATGGCTAAACAGTTTTAGAGCTGCCATCACAGAATCATCGAGGCGCGCAAAAGAACTTATAATTACCATTGAACAGCTCGCAGCAAATTGTATGAGCCTTGCAAATATTGAATATGATTTTCTTTTTGATAAGGAGCAAAATTTATTATCTATTGGTTATAATACAGATGAACACAGAAGAGATACGGGTTTTTATGACCTGCTTGCATCAGAAGCAAGACTTACAACGTTCGTAGGTATTGCCATGGGCAAATTACCACAGAAAAGCTGGTTTGCTTTGGGTAGAAAACTTACCAGCTACAACTCCTTTCCAATACTGCTTTCATGGAGCGGTTCAATATTTGAATACCTTATGCCGCTGTTGGTAATGCCCGGTTATGAAAATACTCTGCTGGACCAGACAAACAAAGGTATAGTGCACAAACAAATTGATTATGGTAAAAAAAATTCAGTACCATGGGGTATTTCTGAATCGGGTTATAACACGTTTGATGCTCATTTTAATTATCAGTACAAAGCCTTTGGTATACCGGGTATTGGCTTTAAGCGTGGCTTGGGAGAAGATCTCGTAATATCTCCTTACTCTACCATTATGGCATTAATGGTTTCACCCAAAGAAGCATATAAAAATCTGCAGGTTTTAAAAGAAGAAGGATTTGAAAGCAGTTATGGTTTTTATGAAGCAATAGATTATACAGCATCACGCCTGCTCCGCAAACAAAAAAAGGTAATTGTAAAATCATTTATGGCCCATCACCAGGGTATGTCATTTCTTTCTATTGCTTATTTATTGCTGGATAAACCTATGCAAAAAAGATTTGAATCAGAGGTCCATTTAAAATCTGCCTTGTTGTTATTGCAGGAAAGAATACCAAGAATAAGTACATTTTATTCGCCAAGCGTGCATGCAGGAGATGCAAGTATTATATCAGGCAACGACCAGTCTATAAGGGTTATAAATACGCCCAACACTGTAATTCCAGAAATTCAATTGTTGTCAAATGGCCGCTACCATGTTATGATAACCAATGCAGGCGGTGGGTACAGCAAGTGGAAAAATATTGCAGTTACCCGCTGGCGGGAAGATATTAGTTGTGATAACTTTGGAAGTTTCTGCTACATAAGAGATATGGAAAGCAGTCTTTTCTGGTCTTCTGCTTACCAGCCAACACTACAACAGGGCGAAAATTATGAGGCTGTATTTTCAGAAGGAAGGGCAGAATTTCGCCGCCGAGATTTTTCGCTGGAAACACATACAGAAATTGTAGTATCGCCGGAAGATGATATTGAATTAAGAAGAATACATATAACCAACCGTTCCCGTAAAAAAAGAATACTGGAAATAACAGGCTATGCAGAAGTAGTACTTGCAAGTGCAGCTGCAGATGAAGCTCATCCGGCATTTAGTAATTTGTTTGTACAGACAGAAATTAATGAACAACGCAATGCAATTTTGTGCACCCGCAGGCCTCGCTCAACAGATGAAAAAACAGTATGGATGTTTCATCTTATGAAAGTAAATGGTGCAGAGGTTGTAAATGTTTCTTACGAAACTGACCGAGAAAAATTTACAGGCAGAGGAAACACATTAAGAAGGCCAAATGTAATGCAGCACTCCGATGGTTTATCGGGTACTGATGGGTCTGTTTTAGACCCAATTGTTTCTATACAATACCGCATTATTTTAGAAGGTAATGAATCTGTTAAAGTAGATATTATTACCGGTATGGCAGAAACGAAAGAAATCTGTAATCACCTCGTAGATAAATACCAGGAGCAACATTTATCTAACCGTGTGCTGGAACTTACATGGACACATAGCCAGGTAATTTTGCGGCAGATAAATGCAATTGAATCCGATGCACATTTATATTCTTTGCTTGCCGGCTCCATCATTTATTCTAACCAGTCTTTAAGAACTGACCCTTCCACCATTTTAAAAAATAAAAAAGGGCAACCGGAATTATGGCGCTACGCAATTTCAGGAGATCTACCTATCATACTTGTACAAATTGAAGATGCTGAAAATATTGGACTCATAAAACAAATGATTCAGGCTCATTTATACTGGCGTTTAAAAGGCTTGTCGGTGGATCTCGTTATTTGGAATGAAGACCATGGCGTTTACAGACAGGAATTACATCAACAGATTCAAAACCTTATTGCACCGGAAATGGGGAATGAATTAAAAGAAAAACCCGGTGGCATTTTTATAAGGTCTGCAGATCAAATAACCAACGAAGACAGAATTTTATTTGAAGCCGTAGCGCAAATTATTATTGCAGATAAATTTGGCACACTGGAAGAACAGATTAACAGACGGGCCAAAACAAAAACGACCATTCCTTATTTTAGTCCTACAAAATTTTACCCTTCGGTATATACAGAAGTTGAACCAAGAAAAGACCTTCAGTTTTACAATGGTCTTGGAGGTTTTACAACCGATGGAAAAGAATATATTATTACAACTACACCGCTAAAACGCACACCTGTTCCATGGATCAATGTCCTTGCAAATCCAAACTTTGGAAGCATCATCAGCGAAAGTGGCCAGTCTTACACCTGGGTAGACAATGCACATGAAATTCGTTTAACACCCTGGAACAATGATCCCATAACCGATCTTAAAGGAGAAGCATTTTATTTAAAGGATGAAGAGAGTGGAAAGTTCTGGTCACCTGCTCCACTACCTTGTCGTGGCAATTCACCCTATATAACCCGACATGGTTTTGGGTACAGTGTTTTTGAACACAGTGAAGATGGAATTTATTCTGAAATGACAGTGTTTACTGATATCGAAGCTCCTATTAAATACATCGTTATTAAACTTACAAACCAGTCCGGCAGGCCACGTAAATTAACTGCTACCGGTTATGTAGAATGGGTGCTTGGAGACCTGCGGGCAAAATATTTAAAACATACAGTAACCGAATTACATGAAGCCACAGGAGCAATTTTAGCAAGCAATGCATATAGTTCAGAATTTACAAACAGGGTTGCTTTTTTTGATGCCGATGGAACCAATAAAGCCATAACAACAGACCGTACAGAATTTCTAGGCCGCAATGGTGCAATGAACAATCCTGATGGATTAAACAGGGCAAGACTATCGGGCAAAACAGGCGCAGGGCTTGATCCCTGTGCTGTTATACAGGTTGCATTTGAGCTTGCAGAAGGAGAAGAAAGAGAAATTATTTTTAGATTGGGTGCCGGCAAAACCATGCAGCATGCACTTGATATTATACAGGCAAAAGCAGGCGTTGATGCTGCATTTACTGCCCTGCAAAATATTCATAAATATTGGGAAAAAGCCCTGGGAGTTATACAGATAAAAACTCCTGATGCTGCATTAAATATGCTTACAAATGGCTGGTTAAATTATCAAACCCTTGCTTCCCGCATTTGGGCACGCAGTGGCTTTTACCAGTCAGGCGGTGCTTTTGGTTTTAGAGACCAGTTGCAGGATACACTTTCATTAATGCATGCTCAACCATTATTGGTAAAATCTCAAATACTGCTTTGTGCATCCCGCCAGTTTAAAGAAGGAGATGTACAGCATTGGTGGCATCCACCCACTGGCAGGGGTGTTCGCACTACCTGTTCAGATGATTATTTATGGTTGCCTTTTGTTACTTCAGCATATATAAAATCAACCGGAGATAAGGACATTTTAAATGAACAGATTTATTTTCTTGAAGGAAGGCTGCTTAATGTCGGGGAAGATTCTTATTATGATATGCCGCTACAGTCAAACACATTTGCAGATTTATATCAGCACTGTGTAAGGGCAGTTGAACACGCCTTAAAATTTGGTACGCATGGCTTACCGTTTATTGGCTCAGGAGATTGGAATGATGGTATGGATAAAGTGGGGAATGAAGGCAAGGGAGAAAGTGTGTGGCTTGCATTCTTTTTATACAACGTTTTGACAAAGTTTGAAGAAATTGCACTGCTAAAAAATGACGAAGCTTTTGCAAATAAATGTAAAGAGGAAGCTGGAAAATTACGCATCAACGTAAGAGAAAATGCATGGGATGGCGAATGGTACCGCCGTGCGTATTTTGATGACGGCACCCCACTCGGTTCGCATGAAAATGTTGAATGTAAAATTGATTCTATTGCCCAAAGCTGGTCTGTGATATCGAAAGCAGGAGATGTTGAAAGAACAGAAACAGCAATGGAATCTGCAGAAAAATATTTAGTTCGGAAAGATGCCGGCATCATTCAATTGTTTGATCCGCCTTTTGATAAATCTGATCTTAATCCCGGTTACATAAAAGGTTATGTGCCTGGTGTAAGAGAAAATGGTGGCCAATATACGCATGCTGCAATATGGCTTGTAATGGCTTTTGCTGCAATGGGAAACAGAAAAAAAACATGGGAACTGCTGCAAATGATTAACCCGTTAAACAGAGGAAATACTGTAGAAAAAATTGCTGTGTACAAATCAGAACCTTATGTAATTGCTGCAGATGTTTATGCTGAAAAATCGCACAGTGGTCGTGGTGGCTGGACCTGGTATACGGGCTCTGCAGGTTGGATGTATCAGTTAATTACAGATTATTTTATTGGCTTGAAAAAAGAAGGAGATAATTTAAGATTTGAACCATGTATTCCTGAAGAATGGGAAAGTTTCGAAATAAAATATTTGTTTAAAAATACCATTTACAATATTACCTTTTTGCAGACTCCTGGAGAACCTATAAAAGAAATGAAAGTACTGTTGGATGAAGCAGAACAAGCCGATAAAATTATCTTATTAAAAGATGATGGAGTTGAGCATTTGGTTGTGGTAAAATTATATTAAACGAATACTGAAACGTTTAACATAAAACTACAAATTAACAACAGAATCGTATTTTAGTTTTACATCATTATAAAAAATATAAAAAAATAATTATGAAAAAATTAATAACGTTTACTGCATGTATCACTGCAATTACTTTTGCTGCATCTGCACAAAAAATAGATGACGGTAAGGTTCCCACAGCAGTAAAAACAAATTTTGCAAAACAATACCCTGGTGTTGCAACTAAATGGGAAAAAGAAAATGGTAAGTATGAAGCGAGTTTTAAAAAAGATGGTAATACCATGAGTGCTTTATTTGAAAAAAATGGCACTATGACGGAAAGCGAAACAGATATTAAAGTTTCAGCACTTCCTGCGACTGTTTTGGCTTATGTAAAAGCAAACTACAAAGGCAAAACTATAAAAGAAGGTGCAAAAATCATTAAAGCAGATGGTACAGTTATGTACGAAGCTGAGGTTGCCGGAAAGGATGTTATTTTTGATAGCAACGGTAAATTCTTAAAAGTAATGAAGGGATAATTTTTATATCTGATCAAATAAAAAGGGCATCTCTTAATTTAAGAGATGTCCTTTTTTAAAATTAAAAAATATTAATGCCTGAGTGTAATATTTGCTATGTGCGTTTCTTCACCTTTTCGTACCTGAATATTACTTATGGTTGTATCAAAATAACCATTAGAGCCTGTAAATTTGATTTGGTAAATACCTTCTCTTAATCCCCTTACTTTATATTCTCCTTCATCTTCAGGCATTGCTGTTGCAGAATCTGTACTGTTAAAAACTTTTACAAACGGTGAAGCCATTCGTGGAAATACTTTACCTTCTATTTTACCATATTGCTTTAATGAGAAAGCTTTAAGATATGGTTTAAGAAAGTACTGACCGTTTTTAAATTTAATAGATTCACAAACATCAAAATCTATCCATACAGCACTTTGTCCTGTTGCAACTTCATCTTCGTCTTCTCCCTTTAATTTTAAATACACATACTTATTTGCACCTGCCAAAAGATTTAAAGGATAATGTACACCTGATTTTACCAATGAATTATTTTCACCAAGTGTAAGTCTGATTTTTCTTATTTTACCTACAGGCAAATTTCCTCTACCAAGTAAAGTATCTATACCATTTCGTAACTTAAGTATATTGTAAACACCGGCTCTGATAGATAAGGTATCCCATTTACCATAACGATCCTGGTGTTGATTATCATCATCTCTGTCGTTGTCGTCATCACCAAAATGATCATCATCCATATGTTGTTTACTTGTATCAATTTTTACTTCAACATAACGAATATCTATAAAAACTGAATCGTACATGCACGGATCATCAGTTAAATAAACTGACAATTGTTTTCCGGTACCGGCATTAACAGCACCATCAACCTGCTTTTGGCAAGCAGAAAAAATTAGAATGGATGTTAATAATAACAGCCCTGCCAAGGTTAAAGGATTTTTAAACATTTTCATAGTTTTTGATTTTTAAAAATTAAAAAGGTAATTACAACAGATTTTTCTTTTAAGTCAAACACAGATAGTTTACTTAAATAAAAGGGTAACGGTATAATCAATCTGTATAATTTATATAAATCTATTTTTAATTACCAGCAAAATAATGTTAAAGATCAATTGTCTAAACTTTTTAGAAAAAATTGGTTAGAAAAATATGTCTAGAAAAATCTATTTGCAAAAAATTCAAATGAATAAGGCAGTTTTAATCTTTATATTTAATTTTTCTTTTAAATGCACTACAAAAAAAAGCTACTTTTTTAAGTACCTTTTTTTTTGATTATTGTTTTTAAATTGCGCTGTTTCATAAACTCAATATAAACTAGGTCAGCTGTTCTTATTCTGTTCTTCTGTAGTTTTTCCTTGTTGATGACTAGTTGTGCTCGGTTTATGATCAACATTTTCACCGTGTTTTTGGGTTTGATTATTCTGCGGCTGTTCAATTGAGTTATCCGGGGATGCTTCATCTTCCCTGTTTTCATTTTGTAACATATTTCCTTTGGGCTTTTCGTTAATAGTTTCGTCTTCGTTTTTCATGAATTATTTTTTATGATTGATAATACATTCATCAAGCATAAAACATTCCATTTTTTTAAACATATTTATAAATACAAATAAAATACGGTTTGTAGATAATGATACCCTTGTCATTGACTAAAAATCATCAAATCAGTTAAAGAGGTTTTAAAAATTATAAATGACAAATAATCTAAAAAAGTTAAGAAACATAGTCTAAAGATATTACTGAAGATTTGTTCTTTTATGGATGTATTGGCAGGATAATGTTTTTGGCTAAAGAAATAAATAGTGTTCTTTAAAAAATTAAAATCATTTTAAAAGATAAATCATAAAAATGCTTACCTCCAAAAATTTACACTCTTTTTGTAGTCGAAATTATTATTACTTGCGTTTAGCAAATACGCCAAAGTATCCGCATAAGTATTTCCAATAATATTTTGTGCACCCACATTAAAAGAGGTAATTAATAGAAAAATTATTAGTGCAATTTTTTCTAAATTAAAAAAAATTAATAAATTTTATTGTCAGAAACAATTTCTAGACTACAAATTAAAATTAATACCCCGGTTCATATACCTGTATTGAATTATCATTTTTATTGATAAAATAG